>LSRR01000083.1_pt1 | contig 21593 bp, 30 predicted proteins | sample 1162981 | NCBI WGS metagenome assembly LSRR01 (sample SAMN03256433, study PRJNA305521) | marine metagenome | biome: Estuarine; feature: Estuary; material: Brackish water; isolation source: iron chloride precipitation of viral particles from surface water samples | place: USA: Chesapeake Bay ... | reverse complement strand
CGATTCCGATTTGTGCGCCTCTAGCGGTTTTGTAACGGGCGACCTCACGCCCGCTATGGTCGGTTAGCAGATAGTAGCCACTCATTTTTTGACCCCCTTGCGCGCGCTGATGCGCAAGGTATAAAAATCATCGCCCTTCTTAGTGTGTGCCGTTATCAGTTGCCGCGATGGCTCGAATTTCATCGCGATGGTTTGCCAGTCGATTGAGGTACGACCGGCAGTGAGCGACACGGTAGCGCGGTGAGTTTCCCCTTCGATGGGCGACACGCCAGCCTCGACAAGCTTGTCCTTGATGTAGGCTAGTTCGTCGGCAATCTCTGCCTGCTGCGCTTTAAGTCTGGCGTACTGATCAACCAAAAGGCTGAGGATTGGGTTTTGTTGGGTGTTTGCTTTCATGGTGTTACCTCATTTCGTTTGTGGGTTTGGTGCGCCATCCTTGGCGCTAGTGGATCAGCTTGCGAGAATCTTGGCGATATTGATCATTGCCACAGTGACAATGACCGGCATGAGCATCGCGACGATTCCGAAAATGGCAAACAATCCGGCACCGATTGCCTGACCGATTTTGCTTTCGGTGCAGGTCAGGATAACCATGGCGACCGGACCAAGGACGAAAAAAGCGACGATTAGTGCGTTGATGGTTTCGAGCGAGGGGTTAAACATGGTTTGGTTCCTTTTGTGTGTTTGTGAGTGTTTGCCGTGTTGATGGGTTTAGTGTAACCCATTGGGTTACAGTGTCAATAGTGGAAAGTGAAAAAGTTTTACAGTGTTGCACACTGGTACAAAAATCCCTTTATGGAAGGGGGTCGAGATTCGGGAAAAAGTGAAAAAGATTCTGCCTCGAAAAATAGTCTAGAAATGTATTCACAAGAATCGCGAAAGGGGCAATCGTACCAGTACCCACGGGGTCACTACCCAATGGGGAAAAATAACCCACGGGGTCACTACCCATTGGGAAACAGTTACCCATTGGGAAGCTATCCAACACGGAAAAATAACCCACGGGGTCACTATCCAACGCGAAACAGTTACCCATTGGGGCAAATTTAACCCCATTGGGTAACTGTTTTACAACGTTGCACTTTGGTACAGGGGTTTGCACCAAGTGTACCAATACCCACGGGGTCACTAACCCAATGGGACATTCTCATTTGCTCCCCGATCCGCTGTTCCCTGTTCCCGATCCGCTGTTCCCTGTTCCCGATCCGCTGTTCCCTGTTCCCGATCCGCTGTTCCCTGTTCCCGATCCGCTGTTCCGTGACCGGGCAGTCACAGCGGCTCACTGAGGGGCGGGTGGGGTCCGGCCGACCCGCTGTCATGGTCTGGGTGGTCCCACAAAACCCGTGAAAATTTTTTGCAAATTGAAAACCCAATGGGGCACTAGTCATTTCCCCACAGAATTTTTGAAAAGTTTCCACAACCAACAACCCAGTGGGCTACTAATCTTCAACACATCCAGAGAAACCCACTGTCAATGGCGCACTCGGTACTGAAACCTGGAAACGTAATCGGTAGATTTTCAATCTTGCGATTGGTACAGTAATCGAACTATTAGAACCCCTCGAACGGTTCATAGGCGCAGTCGTACCAGTTCCCAGTGGACATCCACGATCAGCGAGCACCGCGATGAAGATGAGAACGCAACTACTTCGACATGTTGACGATCTGCCCGATTGGCTGTCGGCAGATCGAACTGATCCTGTCAAGCCACCAGTCCTTCCCCCGTCGTCCAAAGAACTGCTCCACGCGACCTACGAGAACATGTTCGAGTCGTTCATCGAGCACATCTATCGTGGCAAGTCGCTCAAGCAACTGGTCGAGGAGGACGCCAGACTGCTGAGTTACGAGGACTTCATGCGCTGGATCAAGCGTGATCCGATTCGCCATGAGCGATACAAGGAAGCGCAGGAGATGCGCACCGAGTTCATGGCCGGGGAGATTTTGGAGATTGCGGACGGGCTGGACTCGATGGACCCGTCAGCGTCCGAGACGGTCAACCGCGACAAGTTGCGCATCGACACGAGGAAGTGGTTAATGAGTGCGCACAATCGGAAACGCTATGGTGAGTCGAAGCAGATTGAGATGACAGGAACGATCTCGATCTCGGAAGCACTCGCGCAGGCCCAGGGCAGAGTGATCGACATCACACCAGAGCAGGTTAACCATGTCGAGCATGCCGAGCACTATCTCGACCACCAGACCGACTACTACGAGGACGACCAGTAATGCAGCGCATGAGGTACAGTCCAGAGGACGAGCAGCTTCTGATGGCGCAGTTGTGGTCGCCACAGATCAAGGATGATCCGGAAGCCTTCGTCATGTTCGTGTTCCCCTGGGGGCAGAAGAACACCCCGCTGGAGCACTTTAAATCGCCGAGAGCATGGCAGCGCAGAACGCTGCGCAGGATCGCGCAGTTCATTCGTGAGAATCGGGGCAGGATGACCCAGGGTGAGTTGATCGACGCCATGCGCAGAGCGATCAGTTCAGGTCGGGGTGTGGGTAAGTCGGCACTGGTCAGTTGGTTGATCTTGTGGATGCTGTCCACTCGGATTGGATCGTCTGTCATCGTCAGCGCCAACAGTGAAAACCAGTTGCGCAAGGTCACCTGGGGTGAGTTGACCAAGTGGGTGACGATGGCGCTGAACGCGCACTGGTGGGAGCCGACAGCCACCAGCCTGAACCCGGCACGATGGCTGACTGAGTTGGTCGAACGGGATCTGAGGAAGGGCACGAGATATTGGGGCGCTGAGGGCAAGCTGTGGTCGGAGGAGAACCCGGACGCCTACGCCGGGGTGCACAACATGGACGGCATGATGGTGATCTTCGACGAGGCCAGCGGGATACCTGACAGTATCTGGTCGGTCGCGGCGGGGTTCTTCACCGAGAACATCCTCGACCGATACTGGCTCGCGTTCAGCAACGGTCGGCGCAACACCGGGTACTTTTACGAGGCAGTGGACGGCAGCAAACGGGACTTCTGGGAGTCGGAGAAGATCGACGCTCGTGAGGTCGAGGGCACCGACAAGACCATCTACCAGCAGATTATCGAGGAGTACGGTGAGGACTCGGACGAAGCGCGGGTGGAGGTCTACGGGGACTTTCCCAAGTCAGGACAAGACCAGTTCATCAGTCCGCATGTGGTGGACGACGCCATGAAGCGTCCGCTGTACAAGGACATGACCGCACCTATCGTGATTGGTGTCGATCCGGCACGAGGTGGGATGGACAGCACTGTCATCGTGGCGCGTCAGGGACGGGACATTATCTCGATCAAACGCTACCGGGGTGACGACACCATGACCGTTGTCGGGCACGTCATCGACGCCATCGAGGAGTTCAAGCCTGCACTGACCGTGATCGACGAGGGCGGTCTGGGCTACGGCATCCTTGACAGACTGACCGAGCAACGCTACAAGGTAAGAGGGGTGAACTTCGGTCGGAAAGCGAAGAACCCGATCATGTGGGGTAACAAGAGGGCTGAGATGTGGGGAGCCATGCGTGATTGGCTCAAGACCGCCAGCATTCCCCAGGATCGGCAGCTTAAAGCAGACCTCGTGGGTCCGATGAAGAAGCCCAACTCGGCAGGCACCATCTTCCTTGAGGGGAAGAAGGAAATGAAGGCCCGAGGGTTGGCATCACCTGACGCAGCAGACGCGATTGCCGTGACGTTCGCCTATCCTGTCGCACATCGACAGTATCGAGAGTCGCCTGGTGGTGCTCGACGGGTCAACGCGCAGGGTGGACGGTCGATCTCAACAAGTTGGATGGGTGCGTAATGGCGAAGAAAGGCGTGTCACTGAGCGTCAAGAAGGGTGAGAAACTGCCCGTTTCCAAGGGTGCCGGGTTGACTGAGAAGGGTCGAGCCAAGTACAACAGGGAGACGGGGTCGAACCTCAAAGCACCCGCACCAAACCCCAAAACCAAAGCTGATGCGGCGCGTAAGAAGTCGTTCTGCGCCCGGATGGGTGCCGTGGCTGCGAAAGCCAAAGACGGTGAACGTGCCAAAGCCTCGCTCAAACGGTGGAAATGCTGATGCCGAAGAAAGGGTTATATGCGAATATTCACGCCAAGCGTGAGCGCATCGAGAAGGGCAGCGGTGAGAAGATGCGCAAACCTGGCTCGAAGGGTGCGCCAACTGCCAAGGACTTCAAAGAGTCTGCGAAAACCGCCAAGAAGTCGAGGAAATCCTGATGCCACTCGTCAAAAGTTCGTCCAAAGAAGCGTTTCGCAAGAACGTCAAGGCTGAAATGGCTGCTGGTAAGCCCCAAAAGCAAGCCGTCGCCATCGCTTACGACGTGAAGCGTAAAGCCGAGAAATCCTCCAAAAAATCCAACTCGAAGTGCAAAAAATGAACCTCAAAGCCCGTGAAGATTGCCTGATTGTTCGCCCAGACCTCGAAAAATCTGCCATGATTGCATTGTTGCGCCAGAAGCGCACCGGGATGGGCATTGTCGTCAAGGCAGGCCCCCTCGCCACCGAGACGAAAGTGGGCGACAAGGTGGTGTTTGGCGACAACATCGGGCAGGACTTCAAGTGGGAAGGTGAGGATCTGCTGGTCATGCGCGAAGAACACGTTTTGGGAGTCGTTGAATGAAAGACTCGGGGGTTGTCACAGCGGCGCGAGTCGCTGAGAACGGACCAGAGAAGAACAGCGACAAGTCGAAAGACATCCTGTCGGAAGCAAGAAGTCGCCTGAAAATGGCGATTTCTGCGTTTTCGGAGTCGCGTGAGGACGAACTGGACGATCTGCGCTTCTATGCTGGCTCGCCTGACAACAACTGGCAGTGGCCTGCTGATGTGCTGGCAACTCGTGGTGCTGTCCAAGGGCAGACCATCAACGCTCGCCCTACCCTGACGATCAACAAGCTGCCACAGCACGTCCACCAAGTCACCAACGAGCAGCGCATGAACCGTCCTGGGATCAAGGTGATTCCGGCTGACGATCAGGCGCAGGACGAGGTGGCCGAGATCTTTAACGGCGTGATCCGGCACATCGAGTACATCTCGGACGCTGACGTTGCCTACGATACCGCCTGCGAGAACCAAGTTGCTTACGGTGAGGGTTACATCCGGCTCCTGACCGAGTATTGCGACGACGAAACCTTCGATCAGGACATCAAGATCGGCAGGATTCGCAACAGTTTCAGCGTCTACATGGACCCAATGATCCAAGACCCAACGGGTGCAGATGCCCGCTGGTGCTTCATCACCGAGGATCTGACCAAGCAGGAATACGAGCGTCTGTACCCTGATGCAGCACCCATCTCAACCTTGCAGAGCCTGGGCGTGGGTGATCAGTCGGTCACTCAGTGGATCGGTGAGCACACTGTCAGGATCGCTGAGTATTTCTACATCGAGTACGAGAAGAAGACCCTGAACCTCTACCCTGGCAACGTCACAGCTTTCCAGGGGACGCCTGAAGACAAGCAGATGCGCCTGATGTTCGGTAAGCCTCTGCGTCAGCGTGAGTCAGCAATCCGTAAGGTCAAGTGGTGCAAGACCAACGGGTACGAGATCCTTGAGGAAAGCGATTGGGCAGGTAAGTACATCCCTGTCGTGCGTGTCATCGGTAACGAGTTTGAAGTTGACGGTCGCATGTACATCTCCGGTCTGGTGCGTAATGCCAAGGACGCACAGCGCATGTACAACTACTGGCTGTCTCAGGAAGCTGAGATGCTGGCGCTGGCACCCAAAGCACCCTTCATCGGGTACGGTGGGCAGTTCGAGGGTTACGAGACGCAGTGGAAGACCGCCAATACGACCAACTGGCCGTATCTGGAGGTCAATCCAGACGTGACTGATGCCAATGGTGCGGTTCTCCCTCTCCCGGCTCGTGCGCAGCCTCCTATGGCGTCCAGTGGGCTGCTGCAGGCCAAACTAGGGGCTGCTGACGACATCAAGGCGGCGACCGGGCAGTACAACGCATCTCTGGGCATGACCAGCAATGAACGCTCTGGTAAGGCGATTCTGGCCCGTCAGCGTGAGGGTGACATCGGCACCTTCCACTACGTTGACAACCTGGCTCGTGCGATTCGTCATGTTGGACGACAACTGGTCGATCTGATCCCCAAGATTTACGACACGCAGCGCATCGCTCGCATCATCGGTGAAGATGGCGAGTCGTCCACGGTCAAGATCAACCCGATGCAGCAAGAACCCGTCAGACCGATCATGGATCAGAACGGCATCGTCATCGAGAAGATCTACAACCCGGCAGTCGGCAAGTACGATGTGCGTGTGGTTACAGGTCCAGGGTATGCCACCAAGCGTCAGGAGGCTCTGGAGAGCATGGCGCAACTGCTGCAGGGCAACCCGCAGTTGTGGCAGGTGGCCGGCGACCTGTTCGTCAAGAACATGGACTGGCCGGGTGCTGATGAACTGGCTGCAAGGCTTGCCAGCACCATTGATCCCAAGATCCTCAACGCCAACAAGGACGAAGATCCTGCCCTGCAGGCTGCGAACATGCAGATCCAGCAGATGGGACAGGAGATGGAGCAGATGCACCAGATGCTCAAGGGTGTTCAGCAGTCTGTCGAGGCGCGGGAACTGCAGATCAAGGAGTTTGAAGCGCAGGTCAAAGCTTACGACTCCGAAACCAAACGGATCAGTGCTGTGCAGGCTGGCATGAGTCCTGAGCAGATCCAGGACATTGTGATGGGCACCATCGCGGCTGCCCTCGATACAGGTGACATTGTGGCGGGATCTCCGCAGATGCCACCACCAGAGATGCCTGTGGGTGCTGAGATGGCTCCCCAAGGGATGCCAATGATGCCGGGTCAGGAGGGTATGGTATGACGTGCGAAGTGTTCATCGGTCGGTTGTTTCTGGCTCGAGATGTGACCCACTCGGTGCATCTGAACACCCGCAGTTATGCCAAGCACAAGGCTTTGGGGAAGTTCTATGACGGCATCATCCCACTGGCCGACAAACTGGCTGAAGCGTACCAGGGTCGAGGTAAACTGATTGGGCCGATTGTCCTACAATCAGCACAGAAGACGACGAATGTAGTTGATTTCCTTGAGTCGGAACTGAAAGAACTTGAGGACATGCGCTACAAGGTGGTATCAAAGGATGATTCGACGTTGCAGAATATCATGGACGAGATTTTCTCGCTCTACCTGTCCACCTTGTACAAACTGAAATTTTTGGCGTAAGAGGCTGAAATGTCCACAAACCTTTCCCCTGTCGGGGGTGCAGCAGCGCAGTTTCTCGACAACAACGGCAACCCGTTGACAGGTGGCAAGCTGTACACCTACGAGGCAGGCACCACGACACCCCAAGCCGTCTACACCACCTCTGCGGGAAACGTAGCACACGCCAACCCGATCATTCTAGATGCGGCAGGTCGTGTGCCTGGTGGTGAGATCTGGCTGACTGCAAATCTCGACTACAAGTTTTCCTTGTTCACCTCGGCAGATGTGTTGATCGCCACCTGGGACAACATTGTCGGCATTAACGGGACAGGTATTGCCACCAACGCAAACGCTGTCACATACGATCCAGCAGGCGCAGGCGCAGTTTCCACAACGGTTCAAGAAAAGCTTAGAACTGGTGTGGACGTGTCTGTGTTTGACTTTATGACAGCCGCCGAGATTGCGTCTGTCCAGTCATATTCGTTTGGGACGGATGTGACGTCACAATGCCAAGCCGCACTCGACGCCGCCCACGCCAACAATATGAACGTCTACTTTCCGGCTGGTGGGTATCTTGTCACTGGTTTGACGATTCCCGGAACGGTCGGTGGTGTGGGGACTGACGACCGCAACAAGGGTATGCGTATCTACGGTCAAGGGTTTGGTGAGCCGTTTGTTCATCTCAACACTGGCGGGACTGTTATCAAGAGCGTGACCGACGCGCCAGTTCTTCAGGATATTCTTGGCACTGCGTTCAGCAGCAACGGGACGATCCGCATAGACAATATTCGGTTCGATGGCACATCAAGCAGCGAGCCTGTTGTCAAACTGACTTCGTTCTACGGTCTTTCGACATTCCACAATTGCGTTGTTTACCAGCGGGGAACTGGAGACGGTTTGCGACTCGGATGGGGCGCAACGGTCTGGGTTCACGAATGCTACGTCATGAACAAAGATTGGGCGTCATATGCTCTTGGCGCTGCGCGTGTCGGTACGGGTATCGCTTACATTCCGACAGCAGACAACGGATTGGTGACGATCAGCAAGTGTACCAGCCGAGGATGGTTGACTGCCTATCAACTCGCAGGCGGGACAGGTACGGCGTATGCCGCCTGTATCGACAAGTGCGAGGCGTCTGTTGTTTACAACGGCGCAATTCTGCAAAGCAATGCCGACAAGTGCATCGTGTCTAATTCTTACTTTGAGGGTGGTGACGGCGGTGTTGGCATCAACAACCTTGGCGACTACAACACCATTCGAGATAATCTGTTCTTTGCTGGCTTTGCAACGGTTATTCAAGACTTGGGTACCAGCAACAAGGGCACATTGATTGAAGGCAATCTTATTGCGATTGGTGCAACTGTAGGCGGTAAAGGAATTGACATTACAAGCAGTGCATCTTTTGGTGGGTATGATAAGTCCATCACTAATAATAGTTTCTCATACACAGCCGGTACGGCTGGAGTAAAGGGTGTTCAAATCAGTGGAACTTCGCCGCGACTGTTGATGATCGGTAACAGTTTTGACCCTCGGGGTGCTTGGACGGGTGCTGGTTCAGTCAAAATTGATGATCAGAGTGTTTCTGAAGGACCATTCGGCATAATCACTCAGGAAAACGGGGACTATGAGTTTCCTGTTCTTTCCAGCGGTGCGTTGTCGCTGTTCCGTTCGTCTGCGGATCTGACCGAAAGCAATGTGACTGCGAACAATCTGAGTATCCCCAACGGCAGCTATTTCACCGTCGCGGCGACTGTTGCCACCACAGTGAATCAATTCAGCGCGGGTGCTCTTGAGGGGCGTGTTGTAGTCTTCAGAACGACAAACGCCAATTTGACGTTTGCGGACACGGCATATAATCAACTTGCCGGAGGTATTTCATTCGTTGGCCCTGGCACCATTACATTTTTTATTGACAAGGTTGGCGCTGACAATTACGCCTACGAACTTTGCCGCACTGTATTTTAACAGGAGAGAGAGCTATGCCACTCGTCAAGACAGTCAAAAACGACAAGATCGAAGTTGTCCAAACTGCCGCAGGGTATCCTGTCATTCAAGTGCGCGCTGCAACCATTATTTCTGAAGACGGTGTGGAAATCAGCCGCACTTTTCACCGTCGCGTTGTGACACCAGGCGATGATTTTCTTGCTGAAAAAGATGCCGATGTGATGGCAATCATTCAGGCCGTGTTCACAGCAGAATCGCAAGAAGCATACGCAAATGCAGCACTTCCTGCCTAACGAATTCAAGTGCGGTTGCGGGTGTGGACTCGGTATCGAGTCCATGCAGGAAAGCACGCTTGAACTTCTTGACGCCTGTCGGGCCTTGGCTGACGTGCCGTTCGTCATCACCAGCAGTATCAGGTGTGTGCAGCACAACAGCACCGTTGGCGGTGGTGACAGATCAGCGCACATCACCGGGCATGCGGTCGATATCAAAGCGATAGACAGCCACACTCGACACAAGATCCTATCAGCAGCGTTCCGGCTCAAAGTCCCACGGATCGGGATTGCCAAGACGTTTATCCACCTCGACAATTCACCACACCTGGCGGCAGATGTGGTCTGGCTCTATGGGAGTAAGTAAACATGCTTAAGTCTGTATCGAAACTCGTTGACGCAAGCCAGATCCGCACACCGATTACGCTGTCTGGTGACGTGACACTTAGCACAGGGAATCTTGTCATCGGCACATCTGGCAAGGGCATCGACTTTTCAGCAACGGCTGGTACGGGAACCAGTGAGTTGCTGGATGACTACGAAGAAGGCGCTTGGACACCTACTTTTGAGGGTTCGACAAGCGGATCTTTAGTGTTCAGTAACACAGTTCAAGCGACGTACACAAGAATCGGAAGACTTGTGTACCTGAACTGCTATCTTGCGTCAGGTGACATCGCCGGAAATACTGTTTCTGGAAACTGCATCATCAAAGGTTTACCTTATACGGGCGATCCTTACTCATCTGCGGTAACAGTCACGCAATGCAATCTGTTCACGTTTGATGAAGCAGATATCAGCATCAGCGGTTATTGCGAAGGTGCAACGGTTCGCTTGGTTCTTGGGTCGGCTGGTACGAGCATTACGGATGCTGACCTTGGGACCGCTGGAACGGCTGGAACAATCATGTTCCAGATGACCTATGAGGTCTAAATAAGCGAAGTGATTGAATGTAGCATGGTTGTACGCGAACAGGAATTAACTGGAGAACAGCATGTCTGACACAACGGCGTTTTTGCAAAATGGGGCAACCCGAGCGATCACAGCAGCGGTTACACCCCCGACTGCTGTTCAAGTTCCTGCCAATTTCACTGCAGGATCTCGTCAACGGAATCAGTTCCGGGCGGTCAACAGTGGCACTGTGACAGCGTTCCTGGGCGCAGGCCCGTCTGCGTCACTGGCTGCAGCCAACTCGGCAGTCGTGTCCACCACGGGTAATGCGATCCCCCTCGTGCCGGGTGCAGTAGAGGTTTTCTCATTTCCTCCTGACTGGTACTTTACATTAAGCACAGCATCTGATACGGCTGTTGTTTACATTACACCCGGTGAAGGTCTATAGTTGGTACTACCGTACTGGTTCGGATAACCAGGGAACTGAAAGGTTCATGTTATGAGTGATGATGTGCAAACCTCAGCGGAAGTAGACTCCGCGCCAGTGACCGAAGCGACGGCAGCTTTGGAGGAATCACAACTTGCGCCGGAAGTCGCTGATCAAGAGCAAGAGCAGACTGAGGAAAAGAAATTTACCCAGGCTGAACTCGATGCGCTGATCGGTAAGCGTCTTGCAAGAGAGCAGCGGAAATGGGAACGAGAGCAACAGGCTCGCGCAGCAGAATCTGCTGCAAATGCCAAAGCTCAGGCAGAACTGCCACCAGCGGATCAGTTTGAATCGACCGAAGCCTATGCGGAAGCCTTGGCAGAACGTCGCGCTCAGGAACTGATTGCGCAGAGGGAGAATGCCAAACGCCAGGCTGAGATCGTTGAAGCCTACCATGAGCGTGAAGAAGAAGTTCGGAACAAGTACGACGACTTCGATCAAGTCGCCTACAACCCGCAACTTCGCGTCACCGAGATCATGGCAGAGACGATTCGAGCATCAGACATTGGCCCCGAGATTGCCTATCATCTCGGATCGAATCCCAAGGAAGCAGAACGTATTGCTCGTTTGTCGCCCTACTTGCAGGCGAAAGAGATCGGGAGAATTGAAGCCAAGTTGGCTGATGCTCCCCCTGTAAAAAAGACATCGTCTGCTCCTGCGCCCATCAAGCCAGTGACTGCACGAGCATCTACTTCAGGTGTCACTGACACCACTGACCCACGCTCAACACAATCAATGAGCACGTCAGAGTGGATCGAGGCAGAACGGAAACGGCAGATGGCGAAGTGGCAGGCACAACGTACTCGCTGAGGATTAAATCATGGCAAATTCATTGCTTACTATCGACATGATCACCCGGAAGTCTCTTGAGATCCTTGAGAACAACCTGGTGCTCACCCGTAACGTCAACCGTCAGTACGACGACAGCTTTGCTGTTGAAGGTGCCAAGATCGGTTCTACCCTGCGCATCCGTCTCCCAGATCGCGCTCTGGTAACTGATGGTGCTGCCCTTCAGGTGCAGGACGACAACGAGCAGAACACCTCGCTCGCAGTTTCCAGCCAGAAGCACATCGGCATCAACTTCACCAGTCAAGAACTGACGATGCAGTTGGACGACTTCGCTGAGCGTGTGTTGAAGCCTCGTATCAGCCAGTTGGCTTCCTCTGTGGACGCTGATGTTGCCAATGCGTACAAGCTCATCGGCAACTCTGTCGGCAGCCCTGGAACTGTTCCTGCAACCTCTCTGGTGCTTCTGCAGGCTCAGCAGAAGCTGAACGAGAATGCTGCTGTCATGTCACCTCGTTACGTCACCGTCAACCCTGCTGCCAATGCAGGTCTGATCGACGGTATGAAGGGTCTTTTCAACCCTGTCAGCACCATCAGCAGCCAGTTCAAGAACGGCATGTTCGGTGAAGGCATCCTGGGCTTTGAAGAACTGAACATGAGTCAGTCGATCAAAGTTCACACCTGCGGAACTCGTACTGCTACTGGTGGAACAACTTCTGCTGCTGTGACTGTCGAGGGATCAACCACCATCGCCATCACTGGTGCTGGTGCTGCTGGTACCGTCAAGGCCGGCGACGTGTTCACCGTGGCTGATTGCTTCGCTGTCAACCCGCAGACCCGTGAGTCCACTGGTAGCCTGTTCCAGTTCGTCGCTCTGGCTGACGTGACGCTGGGTGGTGGTGGTGCTGGTAACATCACTGTCGCCCCGATCTACTCTGCTGGTCAGGCTCTTGCCACTGTTGACGCGCTGCCTGGTAACGGTAAGGCAGTCGTGTTCCTCGGCGGTGCTGGTCTGTCCTTCCCGCAGAACCTGGTCTACCACAAGGATGCCATCGCATTCGCAACGGCTGACCTGATCATGCCTCAAGGTGTGGACATGGCTTCTCGCGCAGTGCATAACGGCATCAGCCTCCGTGTGGTTCGTCAGTACGACATCAACAACGACCGGATGCCTTGTCGTGTTGACGTACTGTATGGCTACAAGACCATTCGTCCTGAGATGGGCGTACGTCTCTGGGGTTAATTGGAAACGCCCCTGGGCAACCGGGGGCACTTTCACATGATTGAGGGTTGAACGATGACTTATCAAACTTCTGACGGCAACACGAACGAAGCCAAGTCTGTTGGTGGATCTATCCTGACCTTTGCTTCTGGTGCAGGGATTTACTTCCTCGACACGGCAATCACTGCTAACAGCACCACGACTGACGCTCCTGCTGGATCGTTTGGTATGACCACCAACGCTACTGGCCTCGGTAAGCTGTTCTACTCCGATGGTAGCAAGTGGCAGTACGGCTCTGTTTCTTGATGATCGCTGCCCCGGTTTAACCGGGGCGGTCTTTTGTAGGAGTGTTGATCATGCCAAATAGTAAAGCAGTCGGTGTTGCGTTCTCTGACCCCCTGCTCGACGGCGCTCGTTTTGTTCCTGAAGTTGCAGCCAACACTGCTGCTTTGACGGACATTACGTTCAGCGCACCGGGCACAGCAGACTACGCTATTCAGGATCTGACCAACTCAAGCGGGTACGGTTTCGTAACTGCTGACGAAGGACAGACTGTGTTGTCGGTAATCAAGAACCTCCAGACTCGTGTCAGCGAACTGGAGACCAAGTTGGCTACATACGGACTTCTGCCCTGATGCCCAACTTTTACCTGCGTCATGCTGTGTTCGGCGCTAAGGTCGCCATCTCCGATGCGGAGATGGCTGCTGACCTTGAGAACGGTTGGGAAGAATTCGATCCTGCCGCAGAACGATTAGGTGCAACTCAACCCGCCGAGCCGAAACGAAGGGGTCGCCGGAAACTGAAGGATGTGCCAAACTTCCTCGTATCGGTAGACGACGAAGGAGATTGACATGGCAACTGCTGGCGACCAGATCAACCGGGCATTACGATTGCTCGGCGTCATTGCAGAGGGTGAAACCCCGTCAGCAGCAACCAGTCAGGACGCTCTCGTCGCGCTCAACCAGATGATCGACTCTTGGAACACTGAACGCCTGTCGGTCTACTCTACCCAAGATCAAGTGTTCACATGGCCCTCGGGTGTCGTCACTCGCACCCTCGGACCGTCCGGTGACTTTGTTGGCAATCGTCCTGTTCTGCTGGATGACGCCACCTACTATCGTGACGCCGGAACCAACGTGTCCTACGGCATCAAGTTTATCAATCAAGACCAGTACAACGGGATCGCTGTCAAGACAGTCACCTCGACCTATCCCCAGGTGATCTTCGTCAATATGACGTATCCCAACATTGAGATGAGCATCTATCCCAGACCGACTCGTGATCTGGAATGGCACTTCGTTTCGGTGCAGGAGTTGAGCAACCCGGCGCTATTGTCAACTGATCTGTTGTTCCCACCGGGTTACCTGCGAGCCTTCGTCTACAACTTGGCGTGTGAATTGGCACCCGAGTTTGGCGTTGAGCCATCGCCGCAGGTTCAGCGGATCGCCATCACCAGCAAGCGTAACCTGAAGCGCATCAACAACCCGAATGACGTGATGAGCATGCCATACGGGATTGTGGCGAACAGGCAGCGGTATAACATCTACGCTGGAAACTTCTGATGAAGACCCCGATTCTCGGATCTGCCTATGTCGCACGTTCAGTCAATGCGGCTGACAATCGCATGGTCAACCTGTTCCCCGAGATCATTCCCGAGGGTGGAAAGGAACCCGGCTTCCTCAACCGGGCACCTGGCTTGCGACTTGTGACCACAGTGGGTACAGGCCCCATCCGTGGACTGTGGACGTTCGGTGGCAATATGTATGTCGTCAGCGGCACTCAGCTTTACAAGGTTAACACTGCCTACGCTGTGACCTTGCTTGGCACTGTGACGGGCACAGGGCCTGTCAGCATGGCAGACAATGGAACGCAGTTGTTCGTTGCTGCGAACGGTCCAGGATACATTTACAACGCCAGCACCGACGTGTTTCAACAGATCACCGATCCTGACTACCCTGGTGCTGTCACGGTGACTTACCTTGACGAATACTTCGTATTCAACGAACCCAACAGTCAACAACTTTGGGTAACTGCCCTACTCGACGGCACCAGTGTTGATCCCCTCGACTTTGCATCTGCCACAGGATTACCTGACGACATTGTCGGCATCATTGCAGACCACCGAGAGATCTGGACGTTTGGCACCAACTCGATTGAGGTCTGGTACAACAGTTCAGATCCAGACTTCCCCTTCGCTCGTATCCAGGGTGCTTTCAACGAGTTGGGCTGCGCCTCTGCCTACTCGATTGCCAAGATGGACAATGGGTTGTTCTGGCTTGGTCGGGACGCTCGTGGGCAGGGGATAGTCTATCGTGCCAATGGGTACACAGGTCAGCGGATCTCGACTCATGCTGTCGAGTGGCAGATCCAGCAATACGCTGACATCTCTGATGCCATTGGGTACACCTACCAGCAGGACGGTCACAGTTTCTATGTGCTGATCTTCCCCTCGGCAGGCAAGACTTGGGTCTATGACGTAGCGACCCAGGCTTGGCACGAACGTGCCGGATTCGACAATGGCAACTTCGTCCGACATCGCAGCAACTGCCAGGTCTTCTTCAACAACGAGGTGCTGGTGGGTGACTACGAGAACGGCAAGATCTACGCCTTCGATCTTGATGTCTACGCTGACGACGGACAGCCTCAGAAGTGGTTGCGCTCTTGGCGAGCACTGCAGACAGGTCAGAACAACCTGAAGCGCACAGCGCACCACAGCCTCCAACTCGATCTTGAGACGGGCGTGGGCCTTGTCACAGGTCAAGGGTCAGATCCCGAGGTCATGCTGCGCTGGTCAGACGATGGTGGGCACACTTGGTCGAACGAGCATTGGGTCAAGATCGGCAAGATCGGTGAGTATGGGCGCAGGGCAATCTGGCGCAGACTCGGTATGACCCAAAAACTCCGTGACCGGGTGTACGAGGTATCTGCCACTGACCCGGTGAAGACCGCTATTATGGGTGCTGAACTGATGGTGAGTCCGACCAATGCCTGATCCGTTGGTAACACCAATCACCCCTCCCAGAGTGGCGTTCCTCGATCCACGCACAGGCAACGTGTCGCGTGAGTGGTACCTGTTTTTTCTGTCGTTGTTCCAACTGACGGGAGGCAGCAATGTATCACTCGGAGACGTTCAAAAAGGTCCACCACCTGTCACGGTCGATGAGATCAACCAGACCATTGACAGTCGCGGTAATGATCTGGAACCAAGTCAGGCAGAGTTGGTTGCGCAAATTGCAGAATTGGTCCAGCAGGTTCAGGACATTCAGACAAAACCTGATCCTGAGTTGGGCACCATGTCGAGTGTGCAACAGGATAATGTTCGGTTTCTTGGTTTTTCCGTAGAACCTTCACCCGCTGTTGCCTATAACCCCGGAGTCACAGCCTGGAACAGTGACGACGGAACGCTTGATGTTGGCTTGTACGGCGGCGCAGTTCTTCAGGTCGGTCAAGAGAGTCTGTACTACGCCAAGAACACCAGCGGAGCGCCCATCGCAATCGGCACGCCTGTCATGTTCACCGGCACCGTGGGATCGTCTGGCAAACTGACTTTCGGGCTTGCGGTCGCTGATGGGTCTGTCTTGTCAGACTACATGATGGGTGTGACGGCACAGACGATCGCTGACAATGATTTCGGTTATGTTTGCAGCTTCGGTCTGGTGCGAGGGTTTGACACCACGGGTACACCGTATGGCGAAGTTTGGAACGATGGGGATCTTCTCTACTTTGATCCTGCATCGCCTGGTACATGGACCAATGTTCAGCCTATCGCGCCTAGCATCAATGTGCCTGTGGCTGTTGTGGTTACTGCTGGCCCTGGTGGGTCGGGCAGCATCTTTGTTCGCATGACGGTTGACGAAGCATTGTCCAGGCTTCAGGACGTGTACATCAACGGCAGCGGTACACCGAATGATTTTGATATTCTGCTCTATGACGCCGCGAATTCACGCTGGCAAAACAAGCCTGCATCGGCTGTGCAGGTGCTCGAATGGATGAGCATGTAATATGGCATTCCAAAACATCACACCGACAAAACTTGGACAAGCCGCGATCACTACAGGCGTGACGACGCTCTACACTGTCCCGGCCAGCACAAGGACGCTGCTGAAAGAGTTCAGCATCGCCAACACCACGGGTGCGGATATTGACGTGCGCGTGTTTCTGGTCCCTTCCGGTGGTACCGCAGGTACTGGAAATGCTTTCTTGTATGATGTACCAGTACCGACAGCAAATGCGCTACAGTACAACGGTGTGCAAGTTATGACTGCGGGTGAAACGATACAGATCCAAGCAGCAGCCACCGGGCTGACTATTACAGCGTCTGGCGCTGAAGCGATTTAAGGAGACAACCATGACAGTTCGAGTGAAGGTGCTGCTGCCAGCCAAGACCGTTGAGAACAGCCAGACCACGCAGTACACGGCGACCAACGTGTTCACCATCATCGACAAGATGACGGCGACCAACTACAGCGCCGCTGCAGCCACCATCTCGGTCAACCTCGTGACGACTGCGGGATCTGCTGGCAATGCGAACCTGATCACCAAGACCAAGACGCTACAGCCGTCCGAGGTCTACGCATTCCCTGAGATTGTGGGTCAGGTGTTGAGTCCTGGTGACTTCATCTCGACGATTGCGGGAACTGCGAGTGCCATCAATATGCGTGTCAGCGGTCGGGAGGTGACGCAGTGATCGTGCGCTCTGCGACGAAGGACGATCTGCCCGACTATATCGTCATGGGTAGAAAGTTTCATGAGTCGTGCCCGTTGCACAGCACTGTTGCGTTTGATGACGAAGGGTTCAGCGAGTTTTACCTAGCGGCACTGGAGAACGAAAACCTCCAGTTCTGGATTGCTGAACAAGATAGGCAACCCGTTGGGATCTGCGGAGCAGTTGCATACGGTATGTATTTCAACCCGGCAAAGACCATCGTTCAAGAACTGTGGTGGTGGATCACACCGGAAGCGCGAGGTAACGGTGTCGGGAATCTGATGTTTGATGCAATCGAGAACTGGTCGAAAGAAATTGATGCGTCGGCGTTGTTCATGATTGCCTTGGAGAACAGCGACGTTGATCAAGTCAGTCGCATCTATGCTCGGAAAGGGTTCAGTCCGATGGAGCGCACATTTTTCAGAGAGGTGGTGTGATGGGACTAATGACAGGATTGGCAGTAGCGGCGACGGCTGGTTCAGCCGCTTATGGTGCAAGGCAGGCTAGAAAAGCTGGCAAAGTGCAGGCTGAAGCAGCAGATCGCGCCGCAGAGATGCAAAAGGATGTTGCAGCACAACAACTCGATCTGCAACGTCGCATGTATGAGGAAAGTGTCGCCAGACAGCAGCCTTTTCTGGAGGCAGGTCAGGGTGCGCTTAACCAACTGATTCCACTGGCGACTCAGTACACTCAGTTCGGCATGGATCAATTCCAACAAGACCCAGGCTACCAGTTCCGACTCGAAGAAGGGATGAAGGCACTGGATCGACAGGCTGCTGCTCGTGGTGGTCTGATCTCTGGTGGTGCGCTCAAGGCAGCGCAGCGGTACGGTCAGGGTCTGGCATCGCAGGAGTACCAGAACGCTTTCAACCGCTACCAAGCTGAACGTGCTGCGCAACTGCAACCGCTGCAGTCACTGGCAGGTGTCGGGCAGACCACAGCACAGCAGCTTGGTGCAGCAGGGCAGGCATACGGTCAGGCTGGTAGTAATGTTCTCGGACAGATGGCGTCGAATGTTGGTAATCTGGGCACCAGTGCAGCACAGGCCCGAGCGTCTGGATATGTGGGTGGAGCCAATGCTTTGATGGGTGGATTGAGCACTGGCCTCGGGTTCATGCAGAATCAGCAACTGGTCAACACACTTCGCACTGGTGGCGGGTGATCGATAAGTTAATAAGGAGTCATCATGGCAGTCAATCCAAACATCGCACTGAGCGTCCGAGGGCTTGAACTGCCAGACCCCTTGGCGCAGTACGGAAAAGTAGCCGCGATCCAACAAGCACAGCAGCAGAACGCTCTGGCGCAGATGCAGATGCAGCAGGCAACAAGAAAGGCAGAACTTGAACTTGCTCAGCGCAACGCGCTGAATCGTGCGTATCAGCAGGCTATTCCAGCAGGAGCATCTGAACCAGATTACAACATGCTCATGAAGAATTTAGCAAATTATGGATTTGCTGAACAAATTCCTGACATTCAGCAAAAGTATTTTGCGGCTCAGAAAGCAAAAACTGAAACCACTGGTGCTCAGCTTGGCGTAGAAAAGCAAAGATCTGAACTGCTGAACAACGTGAAGCGTCAGATGTCTCTCAATCCGAGTGATGAGAACATTCAGCGCCTCGGACAGCAGGTGATCGCGACTGGTCTGTTTCCTGCTGAAGTGGTCAATCAGGAACTGGCAGCTATTCTGCAGACACCCGTCGAAGAACGTCAAAGACTTCTCAGCATGTCGGGTGCTGGTGTGTCAGATCTTGCTCCCAGAACAATGATGGTTAGTGGAGGTGATGTAAATCGTCTGGTTGAGGTTAGTCCAACCGGACAGACTCGCACTCTTGCGGAATACGGTGTGGGAATGACTCGCGCTCAACAAGAACAGGCGAAACGTGACGAACAGCGACTGTTGAACGAAGAACGTCGCCTTGACATTGACGCACGTCGTCTTGCGCAAGAAGAAATGAAGAACACCCCAGAGTTCAAGGAAGCGATGGCAAGATCTGAAGCACTTGTAAGAGGATTGCTGAGAATGATGTTCAGGCATTGTCAGCGTTACCAGTCATCACTTCTAAAGTCGAACAAGGTCTTGGTCTGATTGACACCATGATCGGTAAACGAGACAAGAACGGCAATTTGCTGGAAGGTGAAGCACCGCATCCAGGGTTCTCTGCAACTGTTGGTGGTACGTTTACCCCAGGTCTTCGGTTTGTTTCGGGCACACCCGCTGCTGACTTTATGACCTACTTCGATCAGATAACAGGTCAGGCGTTCTTGGAAGCGTTCGAGACGCTCAAAGGTGGCGGTCAGATCACACAGATCGAAGGTGAAAAAGCAACGAGCGCCATCAATCGCATGAGCATTGCGTCCAGCGAACAAGAGTTTATCAAGGCTGCGATGGAGTTCCAAGACATCATGCGAGCAGGTCTTGAACGAGCGCAGAAGAAAGCAGCAACAGCTCAACAACGCATGGGTGGAACACCTATACCTTCCACTGGTAGATTCATGGGGTTTGACTAATGTCCGTCGCCAAATTTGAAATGCCAGATGGTCGAATTGCACGTTTCGAGGTGCCCGATGGGACTACGCCCGAACAAGCGCAGTCACTGTTCGACCAGTATGTTCAGCAGAACCCTGCTGAGTTTGTCGCACCTGTCCCATCTCGTCCTGAAGGACTGCCTCCCCCTCGTCAACCAACGATGATGGAGCAGGTTGGTCGGTATGCTGGCATCGCTGGTCGCGGTCTGGCAGAAGCAGTCGCACCTGCGGCAACGGGTGCAGCACTTGGTGGAATGATCGGAGGGCCACCTGGTGCAGCAGCAGGTGCATTGATCGGTGGGGTGGCTGTTCCTCTCGCTGATGTTGCGACGATGGGGTACAACGCACTGCTTGGTAAACAGGCTCAGTTGCCTTCAGAGGCGATTTCAGCACTGATCCCCGGCCCTCGTGCAGAGACACCCGAAGAACGTGTCCTACAGGCTGCTGCTGGCGCTGCTGGTGGCACTGGCGCTGCTGTTCGTGCGGGTCGAGCAGTAGCGGGCATGGCTGCTCCCGCAGGTCAGATGCTTGAGTCTGGTGCAGGACTTCGTGCCATCGGACAAGAAGCTGCCAAAGCACCCGTCATCCCCTCGACTGTCGCCACAGGTGTTGGGCAGACTGTCACTGAAGCGACTGACAACCCGTTTCTCGGGATGGCTGCTGGTGTCGCTGCAGGTGCAGGTGCTGGTGTGAAGCCTGCACAATACGAAGGTGCTGTCAAACAAGACGTACGAGACATCGCCAAGAAAAACTACGATATTCTTGACAAGTCTGACTTCAAACTCGGTCTGACTCGTTTCAATCAAGCAATGACCGACGCTTCGCAAGATTTGCGAAAAGTCGGTTATGACCCTCGCACAATGCCAAATCTGGCGGTCGCCATTGAACAACTTTTGTCGAACAACCCAAAGACAGTCCAAGAACTGCAGACTCTGCGCAGTTTCATCAAAGCTGCGTCATCGAGTGCGAACACATCGGAGCGAAATGCTGCGATGGAATTGCTCGACGATTTTGATAATTACATCGTCAACGCTGAACCAAGACAGATTGTCACCGGATCTCCTGAAGTCGCAAAGGCTTGGCAAGAAGCTCGTAAAGCGTATGGTCGGGTAAAACGATCTGAAGTTTTTGAAAAAATGATCGACAATGCCAAGTTTTCGCAAAGTCCTCCAGAGACGTACTTGAGGAACGAAATTACCAAACTGGCAAAAAACGAAAAACGGATGCGCCTGTTCACCAAAGATCAGCAGGATGCCATTCGCAAAGCTGCTGAGGACGACAACATCCAATCGTCCTTGCGTCTGATTGCCAAGTTCTCACCCATGACGCCTGCTGCTGCGATCTTCACAGCCGTGTCGCCGTTCGGTCTTTACACTGCTGCTGCAGGTGTGACTGCGAAAGAACTGGCAACCAGACGCAGATTTCGTGAACTGGAAAACCTCAGAACTGAGATGCTGCTTGGTCGCAAACCTGAGAAACTGGCAGGCCCACTTCGTGATGTTCCCGCATCCACTGGCAGAGCAGCGTTGAATATGCTAAACCCTGTCATGATGCAGGAAACTCAAAACGCGCTGATGGAATAACCCAATGGCTCTCGACGACAGCAACATCGACCCTGTGAAGTATGGCG
>LSRR01000010.1_pt1 | contig 21844 bp, 39 predicted proteins | sample 1162981 | NCBI WGS metagenome assembly LSRR01 (sample SAMN03256433, study PRJNA305521) | marine metagenome | biome: Estuarine; feature: Estuary; material: Brackish water; isolation source: iron chloride precipitation of viral particles from surface water samples | place: USA: Chesapeake Bay ... | reverse complement strand
GTTCGCAGTCCAAGCGGCACTCGCATTTGGATCTGTCGTCATGGGTCGCCGCTGGGTCACAGACCAGAGAAATTTCTCAAGTCTTTACTTCCTCAACATTGGTGAAACAGGATCTGGCAAGGAACACACCAAGACAGTCTTGGAAAGTCTTCTCGAAGAAGCTGGACTTGAAGAACTTATCGGACCAGCAGGGTACACCTCTGGGTCTGGCGTTCTATCAACCCTAACCAAGAAGCCAACCCACGTTTCCGTGATTGACGAACTTGGACGCCAACTCCAAGCGGCAGCAGCCAAGGGAATGCAGCACAAGGCAGACGGCATCACCGCCATCATGGAAGTCTTTGGCCGTCAGGATGGGACGCTCCGTCAACAGGGATACGCAACCAACACAATGAAGTCAGCCGAAGCAGAGAAGCTAGAGAAGGTCATCAAGCGTCCGTCCCTAACTCTGGTCGGGATGTCCACACCATCAGAGTTCCTCAAGGCTATTGGTGGGGGCGACGTGGCCTCTGGTCTTCTCAACCGATTCATCATCGTGAAGTCAGAGATCGGCGTCCAGATGTCCCAGAAGAAGCGTCAGTCTTCCATCAGTGAGCGTCTGGCAAAGTGGGCCAAGGCTCATGCCACAGCACACGAAGGAACCCTCGACGCTGGCAACATCCACGACGTGCCGCCAAACCCAATCGAAGTACACTTCACACCTGAAGCTGAAACCATCTTGCGTGACTACGAGGCGCGACTGGTGGATGCCATCAGGAAAGAGTCAGGCACAGGGTTGGAAGCCATGTACAATCGATCACGCGAGATCGCTATGCGCCTATCCCTCATCATCGCACGGTCAATGGACCAGCAAGAGATCGGGCCAGATGCCATGACTTGGGCTATCGAATACGTCGATCATTACGCAAACCAAACCATCGAAATGTTCCGCATGAACATGGCCGAAGGTCCGTTCCAAGCTTGCTGCAAAGAAGTCTTTGCCAAGATCGAAAAGGCTGGCCTCGAAGGAATCACAGAACGTGACATCTCACGCTCCGTTTCCAAGTTCGCCAACCTCGAACCTAAACGTCGCAAAGACGTGTTGGATGCACTCACCGAAGACCGTGGCATTGAGTGCCGCCAAAGCAACGTAGGACAGCGTGGAAAGCCTCGTTTCGCCTACTTCGCACCACCCACACATTAATGGCAGTATTTATGTCATTCCTAAATAGGGCAGTTTTCTGCCCTGTTTTCAACGGCTTAGTATTAATGGCATTTATGTCAATTTGGCAGATAGTATTTAGCACTTTTACACCCCACCACCCATATCCCCTATAGGGGGTAGTAAAGGGGGGGTATGACGTAATGACAATAATAATAATAATAATAATATAATTATATATATACCTATATAAATAAGGTGTTTCGTAAGAATTATTTATGGCAGATCTTGAAACTGCCATTAATACGACATAAATGACATTTATCAAAGAAAGGAAGAAAGCACATGGAACTAACTCAAGCACATAAAATCATCGCTGATCTAGGCAGATCATTCGAAGACGCATTGATTAAATTCAATCACTCTTGCCCAGATAACTCACCTCTTATGCATGGCCTAGCTGCATACATAAAGCTCGACCTCAAAGGCGAATGGACTGAAGTCGATACCGCCTACAACACAATCATCAATCAGGCGATGGCCGATTATAAAAAGCTGATGGGTGTCGCATGAAACCCCAGTTCAAAAAAACCAGACGCAAAGGCGACTTTCAGCATCCTTGGGAATACCAAGGGTGGCTGATCAATAGCGGATCTCGAATGATGTACAATCAAAGCATCTGGAAAGCTCACAAAGATGGACAGCCAATCATCACGTCCAACAGCCTCAATAATTTATGCATCGCAATCGATAAAAAGGAACAAAGCAATGTCAATGGATGATACAGTCTATGTCGTGCAACGACCAAAAGAAAACAAATTCGGATGGACTCCAGATCTGTCCGACGCTGGGCGATACGGTAAAATCAAAATCCTCTTCGAAGATGGAGACAAGCCACAGTTCCAACCAGACCTCGCAATCAAGAAAGCCAGAGAACGTCTGCAAGACTTCGGGCCAAACGATTACATCCTATGGGCTGGTGGGGGTGACCCCATCGCAGTCATGATCGCTTGCACCATCGCATCCGAAATGTCCGACGAAGTAAACATCCTACGCTGGGAAAGAAACGCCAACGCAAAGTCAACAGATACACAAGTCGGCTTCTACATGCCAGTCACTCTAAATCTGGGGTAAAAAATAATTTGCAAATAATGCAAAAAAGTTTTGATTTGGTATTGAACTCAATGCCAGAATGACTATCTATTGTGTATAGAGAAAGGAAGAAAGAACATGCTACTAAGACTGACCACCATCGATTTTAACACTGCAAACATCATCGTTGATTTTGGCGACGATTGCTACGCAGTTCAACATCCAAACGGAAACGTAGGCATCTACGCAAAAGACGAAGACGATCTGCTACAGATCAGTGATCGCCTAATCCGTAATCCAAATAAAACTGGCGAACAAATTGCAAAGGAAATGTGGGGCAAGTAAGTCCCACTCATCAGAAAGGAAGAAAGCAAATGATCAAACTTACTAAAACACAATCTACACAGTGGAACGGAAACGGACTTGGCACAAGCGCTGCTGAGTGGTGCGTCAAAGGCGCAGAAAATATTCTTGTTTATAAGCTTGGCACAAAGTGGGTTGCAGCAGACGTAGCACACGGAATGAACCGCATCATCTGTCGTGCTTGGTCACGCGCTGACCTACTAGAAATCATGGAAGCAAAGGAGATCGTGTAATGTCTTACAATCGTATCATGAAGCACCAGAAAAATGGTTTCGACATCATCGCTAAAGTCTTCGGTGGTGGTGAAGACGCTTACGCGCACATCCTATACAGACCATATGGCGAAGAGAAATATATCGCCATTGGCAAGATCTACAAAACCACAACAGCAGCTTGTGGAACAACTCGCGACACAGTCACATGGCATCATCGCCACGCTGAAAGTCCAATCCAAAAAACATCATGGCACGACGCTGCAAAGAAACTCTACGCAGATTGGAGACAAAATGCACAGGCAACAGTTTAAGTCTGGCGACACTGTCGAAGTCATAGATCCTAAAAACTTCTACTTCGGCAAAGTCGCAGAGGTCGTAGAAAAAACCGACTACATGGGTATCTGGAATGTACGCATCGATGACGTGCATTTCACAGTCCACATTTCAAAAATGAGAAAGGTAAAAAAGAATGACGGATGAAGAAAGAAAAGCTGCCGTACTCGCAGAAGTGCGCAAGTATATCGACGTGCCAACAGATGACGAAGACAAAGTCTTCAACTCAGTCAAGGCACTCGTCAAAATGGTAAACGAAGAAAGGAAGAAAAAAGATGATAATTAAATCTTGGAAGTTCACTGGCTTCGATGCAGACATGCCAGACTGGGTGCAAAAAAACACAAGCAAACGTCGCGGATCTCCATACATCTGGGTCCACACACAAGAAGCTGAACTGCCAGCAAACAAAGATCAGTGGATCTCAATTGATTTGAAAGGCCACGTCAACATCCATGACAACAAGCCAGACGGCATCGTCAAAGAAACCGTCGCTGGCGCTGCCTTCATCGTCTTTGTCTTAGCTCTGCTTGTGGTGATGCTTGCATGGTAACAAAGCAACTCGCACGACATTGCTACAATCACTTCAAGCTAGATCACGATGGCGATCACGGTTGGAACCATTGGATGCGCGTCCTCAACGTTGGGCTTATCCTCGCTGAACACGAAGGCGCAAACCCAAACATCGTCAAGCTCTTCGCACTACTTCACGACGTAGAACGCAACGATGAATATCGCGATAAAGATCACGGTCTTCGAGCAGCCTTCCACGCAGATACTTTGCGAGGCAAGCTGTTCGACATCTCAAGTCGCGACATGGGCATTCTCAAAGAGGCCATGATTTACCACTCAGATGGATACACAGATCACGACGACATCACCGTCAAAGTCTGTTGGGACGCTGATCGACTCGACCTTGGGCGCGTAGGAATCACACCAAATCCAAAAAAAATGTGTACAGCCACAGCAAAAAGCTTTACCATGTGAATCGAAATCATGCCTGTGAGCCTGACGCTCATCACTAGACCCACTTCGGTGGGTCTTTATTTTTTTATAGAATTGAATTATCTTTTCAAAAAATGAAAGGCACGGACATGTCGAAGACTAAAAAGAAAAACCCAGTTGGTCGGCCAAAGTTCGAAATCACTGAAGAAGTTTTAAAACGCACAGAACAGCTCATGGCGCAGGGTCTGACGAAAGAACAGTGCGCAAGAGCGCTGGGTATTTCAGTTTCCACCTTCCAACTTTATCAGGCAGAAAATTCGGAATTTTCGGAATCTATAAAAAGGGGCGAGTCCCTTGGCATCGAAGAAGTCACCAACGCTCTCTTCCACAATGCCACCGTAGATCGCGACAACACAGCCATCATTTTCTTCCTGAAGAACCGCGCTGGCTGGGTCGATAAGCAAGAGCATAAAGTAGAAACAGAGAACAGAGTAACACTGGATCTCACAAGGATTGGCGTCGATGAACTCGCAGCAATTGAACGAGCTTTTGAGCAATCTCACCTTGGATCAAGTACGAGCGGAGAAATACCGCAGATCATTGAGGGAGTTTACGAAAGCAGCATGGCCGACGATTGAACCGGGCGTCGAGTTCCAGAACAACTGGCACGTTGACGCTATCTCAGACCACCTACAGGCTGTTGTAGAAGGCGACATAAAGCGCCTGATCATCAACGTGCCACCTCGACACATGAAGTCTATCAGCGTGGCTGTGGCGCTCCCTGCGTGGACGTGGACGCGACAACCACACAAGAAGTTCCTCTACGCATCCTATGCCTCTTCCCTGTCCATCAGGGACAGCACCAAGTGCCGACGCCTGATCGATAGTCCGTGGTACAAGCGACACTTCGCAGACAAGTTCGTGCTGACTGGCGACCAAAACCAGAAGCAGAGATTCGAGAACGATAAGACAGGTTACCGCATCGCCACCTCAGTTGGGGGCGCTCTGACTGGTGACGGTGGTGACATCATCTGCATCGATGACCCACACAACGTCGTGGACAGCGACAGCGCCAAGGTGCGTGAAGGCGTCCTAGAGTGGTGGGATCAGGCCATGCAGACCCGACTCAATGACCCACGCACTGGTGCCTTCGTCATCATCATGCAGCGCGTCCACGAACAGGATCTGACTGGCCACATCCTAGCCAATGAGCTTGGGGAAGAGTGGGACCACCTCTGTCTGCCAGCCCGATACGAGATTGGACATCCAACGCCAACCAGATCCAGCCTTGGCTTCACAGATCCACGCACAGCCGAAGGCGAACTGCTCTGGCCACAGCGGATTGATGAGAAAACGCTAGGAACACTGGAGCGCAGCCTTGGCAGCTACGCAGCGGCTGGTCAGCTACAGCAGCGGCCAAGCCCGAAGGGTGGCGGCATCCTGAAGGCAAGCTGGTGGGTGCCGTGGGAGCAAGAGGATCTGCCAGAGATCGACTATGTCATCCAGTCTTACGACACCGCATTCGAGTCCAAGGAAAGCTCCAGCTACAGCGCACGGACAACGTGGGGTGTGTTCAAGCATAAGGGATACGACTGCGCCATCGTGCTAGAGGCTTGGTGGGACAAGGTCAGCTACCCAGAGCTTCGAATGCTGGCGCAAGAGGCATACGATGAGTGGGAACCAGACGCGGTCCTGATCGAAAAGAAGGCGTCAGGCCAATCTCTGCTACAGGATCTGCGCATGGCTGGCATACCTGTCATCCCTTACAGCCCAGATCGCGACAAGGAATCTCGCGCCCATGCGTCGAGTGCGCTTTTGGAAGACGGAAGGATTTTCTTCCCTTCCAACCGAAAATGGGCTAAAGACTTAATAGACATTTGTGCAGCCTTCCCAGCGCATCCCAATGATGATATCGTTGATACATGCACTCAGGCTTGGCTACGGCTACGCAAAGGCTGGTTTATTGGGCATAGTGAAGACCCAGAAGATGATGAATTTGTAGAAACTAAAAGGATGACGCTCTATGGCTGAACCAGAAAACATCATTCCATTTGCCGAAGGCGCTCCACCTGATGACCTGATTGTTGAAGAGCTTGACAATGGCGATGTTCTTATTGGTGACCCAGAGCTAGACATGATGGAAGAGCTTGAGGACGCTGAGTTTGATCAGAACCTCGCTGAAATCATTGATGAGCGTGAGCTAAAGCGGAAAGCCCAAGAGCTTATTGCCGACTTCGAGAACGACAGGGAAGCACGTTCAGAGTGGGAAGATCGCTATAAGCAAGGCTTGAAGACTCTCGACCCAGACGGTGGACTTGACGAAGGCGAAGATGAACGCGCAACGCGCGGTCTGTCTGTTGTCGTCCACCCAATGATCGCAGAGGCAGCGACCCAGTTCAACGCAAGAGCCATCGCGGAGCTTTACCCATCAGGCGGTCCAGTCAAGACCATCATCGTTGGTGAGCCAGACGAAGCGATGGAAGAGCAAGCACGTCGTGTGCGTGACTTCATGAACTACCAGATCACTCAGGAGATGCCTGAGTATTTCCCTGATCTGGACCAGATGCTGTTCCACCTTCCATTGATCGGCCACACGTTCAAGAAGGTCTGGTGGGATGCGAACATGGATCGCCAGTGCAGCCAGTTCGTCAAGGCAGAAGACTTTGTCGTCGCGCCTGAGAGCAAGGATCTTTACACGTCCAATCGCTACACTCACATCATTCGAATGCCGAAGAACGACTTTAACAAGTACGTCAAAAACGGCTACTACCTACCAAGCGGCTACTTTGGTGACACACCAGATCCAATCCAAGATGTGATCGGGGAGATCGAAGGCGTCGATGAGTACATGGATGACGCGCAAGACAAGGTCATGACGCTGCTTGAGATGCACGTCTATGAATTGTTTGACGGCATCGACGGTCAGGTTGACGACGAAGACGACCAGAACGCAGTCGCAATCCCATACGTCATCACCATCGACTATGACAACCAACAGATCGTTAGCGTCCGTCGTAACTGGAACGAAGACGATGAGAGCAAGAAGCGTCGTGACTGGTTTGTGAGCTACAAGTTCCTACCCGGCCTTGGCTTCTATGGCTTTGGCCTCTACCACATGATCGGTGGTCTGGGTAAGGCAGCGACAGGATCTCTTCGCGCCCTACTCGACAGTGCCGCATTCGCCAACATGCAGGGTGGATTCAAGCTGCGTGGTCGCGTCAATGGCGGTGACATTCAGATCAACCCCGGCGAGTTCGTGGATATCGACAGCACAGTCGATGACGTGAACAAGGCAATCATGCCGCTGCCGTTTAAAGAACCAAGCAGTTCCCTGTTCAGTTTGCTTGGGTACATTGTGGATGCTGGGCAGCGATTCGCAAGTACCGCTGACTTGAACGTCGGTGACGTAAACCCCAATGCCCCAGTTGGGTCTACTGTCGCGCTAATTGAACAGGGATCTAAGGCGTTTAGTGCAATCCACAAGCGTCTTCACTATGCGCAAGGCCAAGAGTTCAAGCTGCTTGCGGAGCTAAACGCAGAGAATCTTCCAGACGAGTTCAGCTTCTCACACGCTGGCGCGTCTGAAATCATCTATCGTTCTGACTTCGATAAGCGCATTGACGTGATTCCAGTCAGCGACCCCAACATCTTCTCGACAGCCCAGCGCATTGCACAGGCACAGGCGGTGTTGGAGATGGCACGGTCAGCGCCACAGCTTCACGATCTTTACGAAGCATACAAGCGCATGTACGAGGCCATCCGCATTCCGAATATCGATGAGATTCTGAAGAAGCCTGAAGAGGCTGTGCAGATGGACCCAATCGACGAGAACATGAGCGTGATGTATGGCAAGCCAATCCGCGCGTTCCCAGAGCAAGATCACGACGCACACATTGCGGTCCACATGCAGTTCCTTCAAGATCCGTCGCTTGCTGGCAACCCCGGCGCCAAACAGATGCAGCCCATCCTGATTGCGCACATTGCGGAACACATTGCGCTGCTCTATCGCCAACGCATGGAAGCAAGCATCACCATCCCGATGCCACCGCTGCCAGACTTCAGAGAAATGAAGATCAAGTTCCGCGACGTGGACCCAGAGCAAGATCGCCTGATCAGCCAACGTGCTGCACAAGTTGTCGCAGCTTCACCACAGATGAAGCAGATCGAAGCGATCAGAGGCTTGGGTGGTCAGGGCGGTCAACAGGGCAACCCATTGCAGTACGCACAGCAATTGGCGCAGCTAGAGACAGAGGCGTTGAAGGCGCGTACACAGGCACAGATCGAAGCAGATCAGGCCAAGGCACAATCGACAATCCAGATCAAGCAAGCAGAAGCTCGTCAGGATATGGAGATCGAAATGGCCAAAGCGCAAGCAGATTTAGAAGCGAAGATCCGCAAGTTGGAAGCGGAGTTGCAGCTTGAGAGAGAGAAAAACGCGGCGAAGATACAGATGGAGGCCATGAAAAATAATGTACCCCCCACAGTATAGACTTCCCCCTATCAACCCAGCGGCTTTCGGCGGTTTGCCGCAGGGTCCAGCGCGTGGTCCCTCTTCTGCTCCTCCCCCAGCAGGGGGGCCACAGGGTGGTCCACCAATGGACATGAACAAATATTTACTTAACAAGGTTATGGAGATTCGCCAGCGCATGGGCAATGGCGATGTTGGTGCGTTAGCGGCGATTGCGGATGCAATGCCACAGCCTCAAATGAATGTGGCAGCGCAACCACAACAACCACAACAACAACCACAACAGCAAGCGAGGATGGCGTAATGTGTTTTGGTGGCGGCGGCGGTAGCAGCAACAACAGCGGTGGAAACGACAACGATAGCGGCGGTGGCGGCAACAGCTTTACAGAAACACTGGCAAATATCTTTACGCCAAACGATGGCGCGTCTTATGTGAATGGCGTCTTGGTTGATGATCGCACAGGTGATCGCATTGAGGCTGGTGGCACAACATCGATTGGCACGACGATCTCAGGATCTGCCAACGACACGTCTAACGACGATAACGAGATCCCAGCAAGCTTTTACGAAAGTCTGCCAGCACCTGTGACAAATCCAAACGCTGGTAATTACAACGAAACACAGACCGACGACAAGTGGGGCTACACCAGAGCGGATGGCACGGTGGTCAGCGCTGCCCAAGACATGATCGATGGTGGTGGCAAGAACTTTGGCGGTGAGGTTTTCGGCATCAGAGGAGGCGAATTAGTCGATCTGAACGGTGACGGATACGTTACCAAAGCAGAGGCAGATGCGGCTGGTGGATTGCCACAAAACTTTGTGTCAAAAATCTCGAATGCATCAGGTGCAACACCATTGGGGTCAGGCTTGGAGCCAACTGGGGTCGCTGGTGTGTTGAATATGCCTATTGTTGGGTCAGCTTTGACAGGTGGTTTGGCTGGTTTGTACACTGGCGCAAGGGAATTGACTGGCAACTTTGGCTACCCCGGCCGCCCAGAGACATCAACAAACACGGATCTGGACAGTATTGCTGGCCAATTGTCTGGTCAGGATGCGATCAATGCAGCGGTAAACTACGCAGTTGCAGATACGTCCGTGCCATACCCACAGTCAGCGGATGATGTGACGGTTTCGACGGCTGCTGTCGATTATGGCGATGAGGGGTCACGTCGTCGGACGCTTTACGGTATGCGCAGCGGTAACAAAGAATATGATCGGTTTACACGCGGCGGCGGCGGCTATGCCTTTATGCCAGCGTATATGCGAGTTTATGACTGGTGAGAAGTTTGATGTGATTGCCGAGCGTATCAGTTGGCAGACGGATCAATCGCGTATGAAACGCCAGATGGCCGCATTCTAAGCCCAGAACAGTTTGAAAACACAGCCCAAACGGTTGGTGCTTTGACGGTTGAGGGGCCAGAACAGCAGTATGAAAAAGGATACAGCATCACAGATGCTGCTGGCAACGTAACTTACTATACCCCTGACGGTCAGATTACGGATAGCATTGCATGAACCAACAAAGATGAAGGGGATGGTTTAGGAGATGGAACTGGGGATGGCACTGGCGATGGCGAAGATGGCGACGGTGAAGGTGAAGGTGACGGAACTGGTGATGGAAATGGTGATGCTGACGGTGAAGTAAACCAAGTCGCAGATAGCTACCGCGTAGATCAAGACAATACAGATGGAAATCCAGTCTGAAATTAGTTATAAACGTGTCAAGACACATTCAATAGGAGCCGAAAAATGGCAGAAGACATAACAGCAAACCAAGATTACCAACTGGTGATGAAGTTTTTGCAACTTATCCAGCCGGGTGATATGAGCGAAGAATCTGCCAATCAGCTTATGATGATTGGTCAACGCATCCAAAACGGTGGTGTTTTGTCAGACAAAGAACGCGAGATGTTTGAAAGTGTGGTTGGCGCAATGCCAGTAACACCACCCCCAGCGACATCAATGGGTCAAATGACAGACGCAGAGCAGCGTATGGCTGAAGAAGAAGCGTTCCAACAAATGATCATGCAGCAGAACCAAATGGGTGGAATGAGCGAAGCAGAGCTAAGATTGGCTATGGATACAGCAATACCAAATAATCTTCCACCAGAAGCGATGGATAATTTTATGGCTCAAAAAAGAGCGGCTCAAGCAAAAATGCAAGATCCACGCGCAACATCACCGCGTCCAATGCTGCGTCCAAATCGATAGGAGTCTGACATGGCTGAAGTAAACGTAGAAAACATGGAAGAAAACGCAGAGCTTTTCATGGAGAAGATGGGCTTTCCACACGATGCGGCTGGCCTTGAAATGACTGAAGAGCAACTCGTTAACTTCCTAATGCTGTGCTACCAAGAAAAGTACGGAATGCACGAAGAAGAGTACGACGAAGAGTACGACGAAGAGTGCGATTGCGAAGGTGACGGCGAGTGTGAGTGCGGCCATCACGAAGAGATGATGATGCCTGAAGATGGCGTCAAAGTAAAAGTCATGAAGATTGGCGATGGTCAAAGCGTCCATCAAATTATGAATGAGCTTCTAGGCGGTTACTAATGCCTGTCAAAAAAGTCAAAGGCGGTTACCGCTGGGGAACAAAAGGCAAGGTATATAAAAAGAAAGCAGACGCAGAACGACAGGGACGCGCTGCTTACGCCTCTGGATATGGCAAGAAGAAGGCTAAGAAACGTGGCTGATTTAGGTAAGACTTTTCAAACATTAGGAAAAATAGCCAGACAGGGGTTTATTGATCTTGGTTTTGGTAATTATGTCCAGTTAGATGAAGTCGTAAAGAATATTGGCGGCAACGTCATGCAGCAGGGTCTGCGATATTCTGACGATGAGGTCACAAACCAGATCGTCAACCAATACCTATCCAACATCAACCGTGGCAGTGCGCTAACCAAAGGCGCAAAGCAGATCCAGCAAACGCCACTAGGCAAACTAAACGTCCCAGTTGGAAGCGTACCATTCGAAGAGATTGGCGCAGAGATTGACCTAACGACAACGACACAAACAGTACCCCAACCATTTGACTTTCAGAAGGCAATTGATGAAGGCGCGAAGTTTATGTCGATTAAAGGTGATCGCTCTAGCGGCACTGGGTCTATCGTATCTGTCAACGACATCCCACTTATTGAACCAGTTAAGCGTGAGGGCGGCTATCAGTACGCCACAGAGCTTGGAAACGTCGAAGAGAATCGCATGTGGGCAAGCGATCCTAGTATTCTCAGCAAGCAGCGTAGGAAGGCTGAAGAGATCTCTGGTCAGGTTCGTGATCCAAAGACAGGCGAGATTCTGGAAGAAGGCGCACCAGTCTATGGGGTGTACTTTCCCGGCGCTGGAGAAAACGTGAACTTCTCGACAATGGTCGCAGATACAACGCTAAACATGATGCCAAACATGAAGATCACCAAAAAGTCGATCAAAGAGTTTGATGAGAATCTAAAATCAATTGATCCAAACTGGCCGGGCCTGAAGTCCACAGAGGCATCTGACATTGAGCGCGTCAAAGCGTATCTATTTGCACCAAACCGTGGAGATGCGCGTAAGGCGTTTACAGAGGAGCTTGCGAAGCCACGCAGCCTGAAGCTGGGCTTCCCAGATCAGGCGTCTGTACGCGCAGCTATATCTGTCCCAGATATGCTTGGTTCAGGCTCTGGCGACCTCTCAGGGCGCATGATCACCAAGATTGACTACAATGCCCCATTCGATGAAGCATCCCGCCACAAGACATACCCAGCAGGGCTGAAGGGTGTCGAGGGTGAGCCTGTCTATCGCATGGTAGACGAAACAGGACAGTTTAGAGATGTTCCTGTGTCCCTGTTCTTCCCTGACTTTATGGAAAGCAGAAAAGTTGAAGGCGTACTTCCACCAGAGGCTTCAAACATACGGTCAATGGAGCTACGCCAAGCAGATCAAGACGTAAACGCACAGGTCGAAGATATTATTCAAAATTATCTACGACAAACACGTCAATAATCTGGGCTTGGATGCTCTTTTATGTCGATACGCAAGTTCCCACAGACAAAGTGATCAATGGCATAAAGGCTTGCCTCTTGCTCTTGTGTCAGTCCTTCTTCTTCTGGGGTAGATTTAATGGAATTTACCAATTCCCAGATGCGATCATGAAGCGAACTCCGAAAGACGTGAGGGTTGAAATCACCTGTGTCGAGGTCATTCTTGAGGGTATGGATAGGATCTTCCATAAATTTGTTCCTTTCTTTTGTATTTTTTATATAATAGCGACAAACTCACAAAACAAGCGGAGCGTCTAATGGCTGCGAAAAAGAAACCTAAGAGGGATGCTTGCTACCAAAAGGTGAAGGCACGGTATACTCGCAACGGTGGGACGTGGCCATCTGCGTATGGATCTGGGGCTTTGGTTAAATGCCGCAAAGTAGGTGCGGCAAACTGGGGTAAGAAAAGTGCCAAGAAAAAAAAGTAGCAGCAGCGACAGCCTGAGAACATGGTTTGGACGCAACAACGGCAAAGGCTGGGTCAACTGCAAGACAGGTGGACCCTGTGGTCGTTCTGATCGTAGCAAAGGTGGATACCCAGCGTGTCGTCCTACAATGGCACAGTGCAAAAGCAAGTCGGCAAAGTCAGCGGCCAAGCGCAAGACATCTAAGCAGCGCGTAAACTGGAAAGGTAAGAAGTGATGGCAAAAGGTGTGAAGCATTACTTTCGAGATGGCACAGAGCATAAGGGTGCAACTCACAAAGACGCCAAAGGCAAAGTCATGTCTGGGGCAAGACACACGTCAAACAGCAAATACCTTTACCACATAAAAGATCTGTCAGAGACAGCGAAGAAGAAAGCTAGGAAAAAGTAATGGATGAACTTGGAGTTCTTTCTGGGATCAAAGATCAATATCCAATGTTTAGCGACATTGTCGTGCGTGACTTGCGTGATCAAGGTGTGTCTGACGGTAGACGAATGGAATACTATTCATCAGAAGACAGTCCAACTGGCGAAGAGATGATTGATATTTTTGATCCAGCATTGCAAGGTGAAGAGCTACAAAATGCAATTGTTGGTGAATTTTTACACTCAGCGCCCACACGCAGCAAAGAATATGCAGAATTGCGTGACGTTTTGCAAAGCATCAAGACGCCACAACAAAACCAAGACGACATTGCTCGATACGAATATGCCAAAGAAAATTACGGTGAAAGCAGACCATTTGAGAAATGGCTAGATGTTTCTGGATTAGACGCATTTATCCGTGGATATGCCGTTGGTCAGTGGGAACCAGAATACTACACAGATGAGCAAAAAATTGTTATAGATATGATGATGGACATCGTGAAGGAAAAGTAATGGCCGATATAACAAAACTAGGCAGAAAGGCTTTTGGTGCGTTGCCTGAAGGCGTTATAGATTTTGCTGATGTCAAAAGACAGAAGTTTGTAAACAAGCTTATAGGTGCAATACAGAATGTGCCTTATATGATGAACTTGCCATATGAAATGGGTCAAAAGCTAAACTCAGAAGGAAAACTGCCTTTGCCTTTAGGGACAAGGCTTCTTCCTATTGGTGGCAAAGGTCGCCCAGATGAAGTGCATCAGATTGTTGGGTACAAAGCCGATATCTACAATCCAGAAATGTATGGCTATGAAGTTCGATCTCCAGATGGAGAAATATTTTTCCAAGCAATTAGCAATCCAGTAACTGGGTTGAAAGAAACAAGACCAGACAAAGTTGGCCCATTCACAGCGGCACTTGGTCCAGATGGTATAAAAAACATGACTTTTGTGCCACCAAAGCGCACTATGGCAGAGCCTAGCAAAACTGAGTACACTCAAGAAGAAGCAGAAGAGATTGATAGGTTCTATCAAGAACTGTTTGGAGATTCTGAATAATGGCAACGTACAAAGGTAAGAATGTATCGCTCAACAAGCCACGACGCATTGCCAAGGGCGAGACATCCTACGGCAAGAAGAAGTCTGTGGTTTATGTGAAGGATGGCGACAAGGTCAAGCGCGTGACCTTTGGTGACCCTAATATGTCTATTAAGAAAAACCAGAAGGGGCGACGTTCTAACTTTAGATCACGCCACAATTGTGATAACCCCGGTCCTAAAACAAAAGCACGGTATTGGTCTTGTAAGGCGTGGTAACATGGCAGATCCAGCAAAGATATTTACGACTATCAAAAAGGCTTTTGGTTGGGGCAATCTGAATGCCTACAACCCATTAGACTTGCCAACCAATAAAGCTGTGAAAGATCTGGCAATGGAAATTGCCAGCTTGCCTACGCCAGAGTCAACATTTGAAGCAAACCCACTTGTCGCGCATCACAACCTGTCAAGAGAAGGCGTAAAGATCAGCAACGAAATCGGTGGTATTCCAATGCCATCTATTGCAATTTCAAATGCCAACTCTCCGCTACAGTCATTTGGCGACATTACCCTGATTGCCAATCCCAAAAAAATTGACCCAGCTATAGATCCAATGATGTATATCTATGGGGCAGATGCCTTCACAGGCCGACAGCCAAAAGGCACACGCGCCTTTGACATAAAGCTGTTTGAAGAAGAGATCAAAGCAGATCCACGTCTGTCTGAATACGCAGATGAACTGATTGATTTTGCAGAAAGCAATGCCTACGATCCTAAAGAAATTGATAAGAGAATTAAGCTTGTTCACGCTGGCTTCGATAATCACATATCGCCATATACTCTCAATAAAAGCAAAACGAAACCAACACTCACACACTATACTAACGCAGTTGAGAATCAATTTGGATATTGGAATACTGAGGCTTTAGATAAATACGACGGTATTGAAAAATATGCAGATGTAAAACTGACCTTAGAACCAAAGGAAATGTATACAGACGATGGGGATCTTGTTCCAAGTGGTCCGTATACAGCGGAAACTGTGCTTCAGCGGATGCGTGAGGGCCAAGGAAGGGAAACTATCCCATCTTACGTCCCATCAACTGAACTAGGATCAAAGGGGACTGGTGGTGCATTTAGAGCTTCATTCTTGGAGCCATATCCATCTCTGGAACATGTGAAGGCAAATCGCAGCATGATCTTTAGGGATGACATTCACAGCACAGATTACTTTGGGACTAACGGAGATAACAACGCAAGTATACACGACGTATTCAATGCCTTTACAAATCTTCGCTATAAGCTGGCAGACGACTTGCAAGAAAAATACAACAGCCGAAGACGCGCTGGAACAACAACGCCATTTTTGTCTGGTAAAACGGCAACTGAGTTTATTGAAGATCTAGCGCGTGGCATTGACCCAAGAGAAACAGCAGCGGTCATGAATGGCACCATTCCAATGGAAGATATTCCAGAAATTATGGAAGGTATTGAGGCGCTTCGCTCTGTCATTCAAAGAGCGCCAGCAGAATACTTTGAGATCAAGCCAAATAAAGTTGTGGAGTTAAGTGACTTCAGTGAAGCTGTGATTCCAAAGGATCTTGTTGATGATCAAGAGTTGATGGATATCTTTAAAGATAACGGCATCAGCGTTTCGGTCTATGATGAATGGGGGCCGGGCATGAGCCGTCCTAAAGCAATCAAAGAAGCAGCCAAAGCTGGCGGTCATTTGTTCAGCGTTCCAATTGTTGGGACTGTAGGCTATGGTGCATTGCAAAACGTAGGAGAGAAAGATGGCGAGAGCGGCAGTTAAGAAAGTTGCGCAAGCAGAAATCAGAGCGGCTAAGAAGTTTCTTGAGCGTCGTGGATTGACGTCTGAAGAAATATCTCCACGCAGATTCGCAATGGCGGCGAAAGAGCTTGATAAGGGTTTCTCAGATACTCTGAAAGTTTTGGCGCGTGAACTCTCAGCAGGGGAAGTCTAATGGTTGATGCAATCCGTCCTGATGGGCAGCTAAACATACCGACGAAAGCAGCGGCTGAAGAGCTAGAGAAATCTGGTGCAGTCGATTACGAGGATTATCTGTTTGCCCAGAAGTTCGGAATGCCACGGGCACAATACATTGCAGAGCAAGGCACATTTGACAAAAGCATGACCCCAACGCGAGATCGTGTGTCTTTATTTGCACAAGAGATTGGCATGTCACCAGACATGGCTGGTCGTGTGTTTGGTGGTGCGGATCAAGGTTTCATGGATATGGGCCTGATCGACATACCATTCGTAGGTGGCGCTCTAGACGCTATTGACGCCTATGGTCGCTTGAAAAAGACCAAGGAAGAAGATCGCTTCTCTGACGGTCAAGAGCGCCTGATCCAAAGTATGCCATTCGCAGTCAAAGTGGCGTCGATCTTATTGCCAGGCGATAATGACATCAAAGACTACTACGACGGCAAGAAGATGGATCTGGTTACCCTCTTCAGTGGTCCACTGGGTTTCCTTGGGGCCAGTAGCGCAACAGGCAGTTTCCTATCGAAGCTGGCGCGTAAGGTTGATGACGCTCCCATCATGGGGCAAACACTAAACAAGTTGATGACAAAGATTGGTGGCCTACCTGATGAAGTACCGTATCACATGATGCCAGAATACAAGGCAGCATATCCAGATGCGGCGATCAAAGGAGATAAATATGCCAACATATTTGATGCGGCTAATCGCAAGTTTAAAGGCGAAGTTTACGATGAATAGAGCAAGTTTCCCATCCCTAATGTCGAAAGGATCTACAATGATGTACGGCAAAAAGAAAACTGCAAAAAAACCTATGAAAACCAAGAAAAAAGCTGTAACTAAGAAGAAGCCCATGTCGGGCAAAAAGAAAGGATACTAATGTCAAAAGAAGAAAACGTAGTGACTGTTAACGTGACTGGTGTCTCTTCGAAAGGTCAAGGAGGCATCAATTATGACAACAAGCGATCTGCTCCAGCAGATCAGAAAGAATCTGGAGAAAAGACGGCTAGAGATAGCTGAAGGTATGGTTGATGGCCGTATGGCCGATTTCAACGCATACCAAAAAAACGTAGGGATCGCAGAAGGCTTAATGCAAGCGTCTGAGATTATCCGCGAAACCCTAAAAACTCTAAATGAAGAGGATGTATAGCATGTCTCATCAGCATGACAGAATATTTACAGATGAAGAAACCAATGCGACCATTGGGTCTCATCAAATACCAATCCCCCTAAATTGGAAAGTCTTAATACAGCCTAATCAGGCGAAGACTCAAACATCTGGGGGCATTCTATTACCAGAAACCTCAAAAGATAACGAAGAGTACCTAACAGCGCATGGCACAATCTGCGCTATGGGTGAGCTTGCGTATCGTGACAGGGATACAGGAAATAAATGGCGATCAGAGGTATTGCCAAAGGTCGGAGATCGCGTGACCTATGGTAAATACGCTGGTCAAAAGATTGTCGTCAAAGGTGTCAAGTTTCTTCTTCTTAATGATGATGAAATCACATCTATCTTACCTGATGGCGTCGAAGTTACCGCATATGTAGGATAGAATTATGGCACAAAAAGAAATTCTAGATGAAATAGAAGCCGAAATCAAAAAGGCTAGAGGTGAACCTGAAGATTTCGAAATCGAAATCACAGATGATCCAGTTAAAGAAGCAAGAGAAGAAGCAAAAGACGTAGCAGCAGAGTACAATGCTCAAGATCAAGACGAAGACGACTATGGGCCAAAAGTCCAAAAGCGTATTCAAAAGCTTGTGCAGCAACGTCGTGATGCTGAAATCCAAGCGCGTCAGATCCAAGAGCAAAACGCACAGCTACAGCAGCGTCTTGATCGCTTGGAGCGTGGATCTCAGAAGTCAGCAGAGGAAGCCTTCCATCAGCGCTATGCCCAGACACGTCAAGCCTTAACAAAGGCTGTCGAAGAGGGTGACACTGAGGCACAGGTCAGCTTCCAAGAGCAATTGGCTGACATGAGAGCGGCTATGCGTATTGCTGAAATGCAACGTCAGCAAAGCCAGCAACGTGCGGCAGCGTCACCAACAGTTGGCCGCGCACAGCAAGCGGCACAAAACCCAGCACCACCGAAAGCTATGCAATGGTGGCAAGCAAATAACTGGTTCAATGCCCCCGGCTTTGAGCGAGAAACGGCTGCTGCTCGTTCAATTGATGTCCAACTTGACCTAGAAGGTTTCGACAAAAATTCGGACGAATATTACCAAACACTTAACAGTCGTTTACAAAAAATGTTTCCTGAGTTATCTTCAGGGGCAAGTCCTAGTAAGGCAAGAACAAAAAGTAGATCACCAGTCGCCCCCACTACAGGCGGTTCTTCCAGCTACAAGGGCAATAGAGTGCGGATGACGCAAGAGCAACTTAGGATGGCGAGAGAACTTGGCATCAATGATGAAAAGAGTCTTAAAAAATATGAGGCCGAAATTCGGCGTCAGCAAAGGAGCCAGTAATGTCTGAGAAAAGAAATGTTCGTGCAAACCAAACTCGCAATTCCATCCGTGACGAGGAAGCTCGTCGTGAAACGGCTTGGAAACCACCAGCACTTTTGGACGCGCCAGAAGCTCGTCCCGGTTATGTCCAAAGGTGGGTAGCTACCTCGATTCAGGGTAAAGACACCCCAGATAACGTGTATAAACGTATGCGCGAAGGCTGGGAACCACGCGCCGCTGATACTGTGAAAAGTAGATTGTTTCCGACTATTAATCATGGCCAGTGGGAAGGTTGCATCGGCATCGAAGGAATGCTTCTTTGTGAGATGCCTGAAGAACGTCATAAAGCAATGAAAAACTATTATTCAGGTAAGAACGCAGAGCAGAACGAATCCGTTGTCGGGGAACTTGAAGCGTTGGGACGGCGTAGTGGGCAACCAATCTACCAAGAGCGGAAGTCCGAAACGAGTCGTGGCAGATCCTTATCTGCTGCTAGTGATTAAATAACGCTAAAAGGAGCGAATAAATGGCTAATGTAGATGCAGCCTTTGGCTTTGTGCCAGTTCGTCACATGAGCGGTTATGCGCCTCGTACAAACAAATACACCATTACCTCTGGTCTGGCTGAAAATATCTTCTCTGGAGATATGGTCATCCTAGCTGCTGACGGTACACTTCAGCCAGCGGGTGCGACTGAGGTAAACCAAATTGGTGTGTTTGCAGGGGTTTCATACACCGCAAGTGACGGTTCATATGTTTATAGCGAGTATTGGCCGTCAGGCACTACTGCTACAGACATCGTAGCTTATGTGTACGACGATCCGTACATTGTATTCAAAGTTCAGTCTGCGGGATCACCAGCCCAGACAAATATCGGCAACTGTGCTGATATCGTCGCTGGTGCTGGTTCAACAACGACTGGTCAATCTGGCTTTGAGATTTCAGGAACTATGGCAGCGACAGCAGCACAATGTAAAATCATTGCGTTGTATGATGCACCCGAAAATGCTTTCGGTGCAAATGCCCGAAGTCAATGGAGCCTTGTAACAAATCGTTCTTTGTTTACGTCTAGTTTTTTTTGTTTACCTGCTAGACTACCTTTTTTCATACCCATGTGCTGTGGTTTTTTTCCTTTTTTGATATCTTTTTTATCTTCTTCATAATCAGGGTACATATCAGGAGAACCTTTGTATCCTTCTCCTGCGTAAAAATCTTTAGGTTTTTCTTTTGGCATTATTTTTTTCATTATTTTTTCCCCTGACTTTTTTTAATTGCTTTAGCTGTTGGAGCACCTTTGGTTCCAGGCTTTCTCATTTTTTCTCCACTACCTGCAGCAATTCTTTTTTTCTTTTGTTGAATGTTGTACCAAAGACCTTTTTTAGCCATAGTTCCTTTTTTTGTTTTATGATAACCTTTCATCATTATTTTTTACCTTTATGTTTTGCACCTTTCATTATTTTGCCATCTGGCATTTTATGATATCCTTTTTTAACTTTTCCACCTTTTTTCATTCCCGGTAATTTAACTGGGATAAAGTATTCATCTTCACCAAATTTTCTAACCCCTTTTTTCTTCATGCTTTTTTGATAAGCTCTTTCCCTTAATTTTTTCATCTCTCCCTTTAAATCTTTAGGCATTATTTATTCTCCTTTTTACAATTGCAATCATGACTACATTTGCAAGGAATGATTTTAAATAATTTACAAATTGCCCATTTAACTGCTTTAAGTAATGTGCAAGCTATTTTTTTTATTATTTCCATGTTATTTTATCCTTTTTACGATTATAAATCTTTTTTGAAGATACCACTTTTGGTCTAAATCGTCTAGTCCGTAGTGTTTTTGCTATTGGATTGCTTTTTTTCTTCAACTCTTCCATCGTTACTTCTCCTTTTATCTGGCCATATACATTGTATAGTCGTTTTACCCGTATCTGACCAAATTACTATATCATGACCATAATGTCTCGTATGGATCCAAAACTTTTGATAAGTTGGAAGAGTAATTAAGGTGTCTGTTTCTTTTTCCATATTTTTGACCTTTCTGATTGAGTGTAGATTGCTTGACTAATTATCTGAAAATAACTGTTATTGTAAAAAACAAAATCTTGTTCTCTTCCCATTTCATATAGCTTATATTTAATTTTATCTTTAAAATGAAAAAAAGTGCACCATTGAAAAGGTTCTTCTAAAGCTTTTTGAAGTTTTTCTTCTTCAAATAAAGCATGTTCAATAATTGGAAACTTAGGAAGAATATTTATTTTTTCCTGATCACTCCAAATAATATAACGATGATGCGCATACCCTCTATAAGGAGGATCTCCATGATCAACTCCTTTAGTCATTTCGCATAAGGGTGAAGGAGTTTCAATATAACCTTCTTTTGCAATTCTAGAAATTTCTTTTAAAGCATTTACAGGGTTCCAAATATCTTCAATCACATGTCGACAATAAACAAAATCAAACTCTTTGTCCTTGTATGGAAAAATATCTGTAGCAATATTGACTATTTTATAGTTAGGTAGCCGGTTATGTTCTTCTTGAGTCCAACCACAAAAATGTGTGGCTTTTGTAAAAGGAATTCCTCCTGGACCTATTTCTAAAACTTTTGCCCCAGGTTTAATTAAATTTTCAATATAATTTAAGTTAGAAACAAAGGGTGCCCAATATTTATTTTTTATCCCTGTTTCTCTAGGCATACTTTATTGTTTCCGCATTGTACTACTTTAAATCCATAGTGAGCTAATACATTAGAAATTAAATCCATGTTATATTTAGTATAATCATCAAACACAAATCTAGATCCTGTTCTAGACCTATCTGCAAACCATACCGCTTCTGTCATTACATCTTTAGTCATATGAGGACCGTCAAAATGTACAAAGTCATATACATCAGGCATCGTTGCAAAACAGTTCATATAGTCTGTATCTTTCATATGGAATAGACTAAAATTTTTATAATCAGACATATCTTTTAATAACTGAGTTCTCATTT
>LSRR01000039.1_pt1 | contig 22587 bp, 33 predicted proteins | sample 1162981 | NCBI WGS metagenome assembly LSRR01 (sample SAMN03256433, study PRJNA305521) | marine metagenome | biome: Estuarine; feature: Estuary; material: Brackish water; isolation source: iron chloride precipitation of viral particles from surface water samples | place: USA: Chesapeake Bay ... | reverse complement strand
TTTTACATCTTCCCTTTAGGTGTTAGGTTATTACTAACTTATTAACACAGTAGGAGGTTTTAATTACTATGTTAATCAAACATACTTAAATTTAATATAGTTCAAAAGATTGCAAAACGCAATAGTTATCCACAATTTATTAACAACTTATCCACAGGTTGTTTACATCCATATTTTTACCAGTAAATATTTTTTAACATCTCTGAGAAAAAAAGTTAACGACTACTATCACCCAACTACCAACAATCAATATATACCAGTAAATTTTTTTTAATAGCTACTTTTCGTTTGCACGTTCTTCAGGTTTGATTTTATTTTTGCCAAAAAAAAAGGCGATAACCACTAATTAAAGTAGCTATCGCCTATGACAATTTTGTGTGTAAGTTTGTCAAACTTACTGCTATCCAGTATTTTCTTCGCCTGTTATTTATCGTTAGCATTTAGTATTTATTTTGCTTGGCAACTCGCACTCTAGCAACTGGCAAGTTATTGCAGTTTAGTTTATTTATTTTTAAGTCTTAAAACATTCTCGCATGAGAAAAACTAGACTATCAATCATCTAACTCAGGAAAGTAATTATTGGTCTTTTGTTTATAACCATAAAAACCTTTACGTTCTTGAGCAGATAACTGTTCGTCAGACACACTCACTAATTCCCAATCACCACTTTGTGATTTAATTTCCTCCCAGTCGAAGTCACCACACAACATAAGATCAATAGCTATCTCCTCAGATTCAGCAACTACTTCGCATTGCTCAGTAATAACAGTGTCTTGTTTGAAAGTATATGTTTTCATCTTCGTTCTCCCCAAGTTTCCCCCAAATTGTCTTTAAGATTATGTTTTTCTATATAATCCCCAAGTGCATCTGATATTTGTCTATCAGTTAATTCAATAAATGAATATTCAAATAAATCGCAATATTCTTCTAAAGATATATGACCATTATATTTGTAATAGTCTTTATCAGAATATGTGCTACTTAAACGACCTTGCTCTTGTAAAGATTTTCTTAAATCCTCTTTACTTTTATAGACACTATAGTTTCCATATATAGAGCCACCTTGATTATCAATACGTAAAACTAATTTCATTATAAAACCTCCTAGTTTTAATTAATTTATTTAAGTTTCTGTTTCGCCTATTTTTAGGCTCATCAGTGAAAAACACCCATTTTTCAGACAAAAACTCGAAAATCGACCTCCTAGAACACTCGCTATTGCATTAAAACGATAAGGGTAAGGGTCTAGCATAGGCTAGAAAACCCTACCCTTAAATCGCATCATACGTTAGGCAAACTCAGAAACATTGATGTAAACGTTCTCCCCAAAAGGAAATTTAGGGTCATACTCATAACCATTATGAGTAATCGCCCAAACTACAGGAACGCTTGGCTCTACGTCTTCGCTTACATCACCATAAGCATCAGTGAAGTAAATAAAAGCACATACGTCATCAACGTCATCAGAGTATTGATTAAAGAGATTAAAAGGAGGGTCAAAATCTGTTCCTCCTCCACCTCTAATCTCCAACTCTATATCTTCACCCATTGAGAGATCAAATATATCCCACCATTCACCCTCACTATTTTTCCTAACTACAGTATCGCAATAGCAAACTCTTACTTTATCTATGTTGCAAGATTCGCATATCATCTGTAGTTCCTCAGAAAAAATGTTGAGTTCATATTGAGAAATTGAGCCAGAGGTATCAATAGCAACTGCCAACTCACCACCCTCATTGGAACGTATCTTGCTAGGTAAGTTAATACCCCTCCAAGCATGACGTTTATTCAATCTTGACCATGATTGATCTTTGAGAGTTATAGAGGTTAGAAGTTCAGATAAGATATCTTTCCAATTAAGAGTTCCACCCTTAACTGCATCAACTCTACCAGTCATGGAGGAAGTTCCCTCAAGACTAGCGATCTTATCAGCGAAAAAGACTTGCGATCTAATCGCATTAGCAAGTTCTTCTTTTTGAGATTCGCTAAGAGGATTGCCCTCCTCATCAACTGCATCCCAAACTTCACCTACAAGTTTAGGTATATCAGAATACTTATCACCTGTGGATGATTGCGAATTGCTATCTGAATCTTCACCACTACCATTTAGGTTGTTGGCTTGGTCTTTTGCTTGTTGCAAGGCATCATCATTCGTATCAAGTTCTCGATAGACTTGTTCAGCAGTCCACCTATGATACTTACGATCTAGTAATCCACCATGAGGTAAATCCATGTTTAGATCATAATGAACATAAGCATTGATTACATAATCAGTAGCCATGTTCCATAAAGCATGATTCCTTTTACCACGTCTTAATGGATGTTCCCAAACAACGTGCATTGATTCATGGATTAAGACACCCTCAATCTCTTTGTCTGTTATGTCTTTAACAAACTCAGGATTCCATAGTATCTCTTTTCCATTGGTTGCCATTGTGTCGCACTTATCAGTTTCAACAAGTTCAAGGTTAAGTAGCATGGATGCAATTCCTACATCATGTTTCATTAACCTTGCCCTTGCTTGCAAAACTCTATTAGTCATTATGACCTCCTAGCTTTTTCATTAACCCACCTTTTAATGGGTCAATAGCTTTATCAAGATCATCAGCAACTTTTTTACGTTTTGCATCACCTATCTCAGTTTGATCTCTAAGAGTATCAATACTGTTAATAGTAGAAAGCACTGCCACTAGATTTTGATGAGCATTAGCTATATCAGCATCATTGCCTAAAACATCTTTGTTGACGTTAGGAATAACCTCAACTGCTTTTCGCAACTTATCAAAACTTGAATCCTTAAAGAATCCACCACCCTTAGTATTAGGGTCATAAGTTTTGAGTTTGTCTGATATATGCTCAACTTGCTCTACTAAAGCATCAACTGTGGTCTGAAATATAGTCTTAACATTTTTGCTAAGTCTTTGTTCAGCATCACGTTCAATACGCTTTCTCAAGTCAGCAGATACATTTAGTCTGATATCGTTGCTATAACTAGGGATAAGAGAAATCTCAAAATCAAATTTGAATTTAGCTTTTATCTCATCCACTGGAGGGTAATCACCCATATTGAAAGCATGACCAAGAACACCCCTAGCATCATCAATCATGCTTGGATAGTTCTTACAAAACTCATCAACTTCTTTAAAGAAGTCTTGTTTTGCTTGATCTATAGCTTTTTGAAGATCATCTAATTGACTATTCGGACATAATCTCCACCCACTAATGACCTTATTGTCATCATCAGAGGAGTTATCATCCCAAGGCAATGTCAATGGGTAATAGCTATCATTCCTCACTTTGTTGATGATTCGTCTAAAGTATTTATTAGCATTGAATCCAACTAAGTGTTTAGCAACGTGCAACATAGATTGATCACTTGTATTAGTGATATCAGCTAAGTTATCACGAAGTGATTTATCAGTTTTAATGCCACTCCAAAACTTAGTAGTAAGTCTAACAAGAGTAGCATTTTCAGCTAACGTATTGGTTGTATTTTTTTCCATATAAAACCTCCTAAGAAAAATTAACCAGTTAATAATATTTCCTATCACTAGGAAACACCTAGACTGGAGAGAGTAGGCTCTAGTTTTTAACATAACTAGATTTAAGAGATAACGTGAATTTATCTACACCTTTAATAGTAAAGTCAGTTCATTTTATTTAACAAATTGTTTTAACTTATTAAGGCATTTAATATTTATTTTGCCCTGTATCATTGGTTTTCATTAAAGGTAGCCACTTCCCACCTTAACTTTACTAAAACAAAACACTCTCAATTAAGTGTCTAACAAAAAGAACGATTATTGCCACCTTGAGTTTATTTCAACTCTACAGACAATTTTAGGTTTTCTTTCTTTTTATTACTCTCCAGTTTCGCCTAAATCTCATAGGCTCATCAGTAGGTTTAATACTCTAAGTCTTGATGCTCAACTTTGAATTTCGCATAGACTGATGTATCAATTAATTCTTTTCTCCTAGTCACTGATTGTCTTACAAAGAACAAACTAAACTCAGGAGTAGAGAATTTTTGAACGTAAGCAAGAGCATTTTCAAAATAATCTACAACTAGAGATTCTTTTGCACTCTTGATTACATCCACTAAGGCAACAGCAGTAGCAAAACAAAGTCCTACTTTGTCTATGACTTCAACGTCTTTGCCACTTACTATGTCGCTTAGATTCGGAACGTCATCCATTAATGACATGAAGTTAGTAAACTCAATCGCTTGAATTTCGCCTACATCACATTCAGCTATTTTTTGGATAAGTTCTTTAGGTGGATTCGTCTTCAACGTATCGCTTAACCTTGACCATGCTCTAGGGCTTGGTTGAGGTGTAGTGATCTTGGCATCAAAGTCATTGAGAGATTGAGGTTGAAAGTTAAGATAACCAACTACCCTACTATCAATGTCATTTTCTATCGCCCACTTATCCCAGTCTTGAAAGTCATGCTCAAAGTTAATCAATGAGCATCTTCCAATTACATGACTAGGAAGTTTGTTGCTACCAGCACGATCACTCGCCCTGTTTCCAGCACATATCATTTTCCACCCTTTAGGCAAAACGTATTCGCCTAAACGCTTTTCATAGATCAACTGCCCTACGACAGCTTGAACGCTTGGATGTGCTTGAGCATATTCGTCAAAGAATAAAACACCCTCGCCACTTTTAGGTAGATTGCCTAAAAAGGCTCTCTTTTGTCCTCCCTCATCATCAATATAAGGAAGTCCACCCAAGTCAACTGATTCATATAAAGACAGTCTAAAATCAATAAACCCAAACTGTTTTGGTTTAGGATTAATTTCGTCAACGACTAACTCTCTACTATCAGCTAACTTAATGGCTAATTGTTTTACTACAGCAGATTTACCTACACCAGTTCCACCTAGTAGAAAAGGTGTGTTTCCACCACCTAATACAGATTCCATGATCTGTAATGCTTGACTTGGTTTCATAATAATTTACCTCCATGAAACAAAGTTAGTAAAAAGATTTACCAGTTAATAAAAAAATATTTTCCAGTAAATCCACCTAGACTAAACCCCAAACTTAAGAAATTTGAAAAAAATAGTTCAGGGTCTAGTTTCGCAAGACTCTCACTTGCTCATCAGTAGGTTTAAGTTTCACCCTCAGAGAGTTCATAATATTTGGCTCTCTCAGGGTCTTCTTGAACGACAGTCTTAATGACTGATTCCAGATACTTTTTGATATTACTTAAAAGAAAAGGTTTAACGTCTTCACTATTCTCAGGCATGACGATTAAGGCATTACTTCGATCAACATACATAAGATTATCTAAGACACTCTCCAATTTAAGGATATCTAATTGCTTTTCGCCTATCTCTTTACCATTGATAGACAGCTTATTATTTTCGGTATTATCCATAATAATTGACCCTCCAGTCAGTTAGTTATTACCTAGACTAAACCCTAAATAAATAGGGTCTAGTTTCGCCTGTATTTCAAAGGCTCTTCAGTAGGCTATTAGCTTACCTCCCTCATTGGCACGTCTAGGAATAGATCACCATTGAAACAACGTAAAACGTATGTCGCATGTTCGTCTATTTCTATTTGTCTATTGTTAATAGTTAGCCATTGAGCAAAGTTTTTCTGCTGAATGTAAACTGCATCACTCTCAAATAAGAGAGAAAACAAAGTGTTCAATCTCTCTCTTGTTGTCGGTGTTCCCCACCCACACATAGAGAAACATAAATGAATATGTTTGTTCTTGTAATGATCAGGATGACTGTCTTCCCACCATGCAATTCTATTGTCATGCAAATAGATAGCACCTATCTCAGTCCAACTATTACCAATAGTTCTTTTTCTATTCTCAATAAATGCTTTTGCAATTTCTTTTGATACTTTTCTCATAATGTAAAACCTCCAAGTTTTATAAAAGTGTTTCTTGTTCCCCAAAAGGGAAACTCCTCAGACTGTTAATTCAGTGACACTGGAGGTTGTGTCGGTAGTTTTGACTATTCCCTAGTTAAGACTGTTTCAGCTATCGCCTAGTTTGGTCTTCGTTCAAGAGGAATTTCATACCCTTAAAGAATCCCTTAAAGATTCACCCACGCCCATTGTTTTCTGATTCACTCGCGTTGCGAATCCCTAGCTTTATGTTTCACTAGGAGGTAGCACTGTTATCCCAACGTTCCACCATTCACTTAGTATCTCAAAAACTAACTCCATTGTCTAATCATATTTATCTATATAAGTGATAGCTAAATGAGAGCATTACCAAGAATCCAGATACCAGTTAATATTCTTTCCATGAACGACAAAACAAAAACCCCAGATAAACCAAAACTCCAAGTAGTCAAAAAGGATGATCTAACCATTAAGCAAAGAGCCTTCGTCAATGAGATCGTTAAGGGCAAGTTAGGAAGTTATAAGGAAGTCTATGCAAAAGTGTATGACGTGGCTCTAACCAAGTCAGGCAAGATACCTAAGTGGGTCGAAGTAGAATCATCTAAGCTAGTAGCTAACCCTAAGATAGCACTAAGCATACAAAAGGCTTTAGAGCGTAAAGAGGTCAGTGCAGTAGCATCTAACCTCAGAACAAGAAACTATGTCATAGAACGTCTTTATAAAGAATCCATAGAGAGCGATAGCGATTCAGCACGAATAAGAGCGTTAGAGTTATTAGGTAAGAGCGTAGCCATGTTTACTGATGTCACAGAGCAAAAGGAGAGCAGAGATAGTACAGAGATAGAGCAAGAGATAGAGGAGAGAATTACACAGCTACTTACGAATAACAGCAATCTGGAAAGCTGATTTTTTTTAACTAAATGTAATTATTTATTTATTTTTTACGAATTACTGTAATTTTTTTTTTAGATAGGGCTTGGTAAACACCACCCTATTTTGAAACCAGATAGATAGACCCCCTACCCCCCATAATGCACCCGTCATTCGCAGGACATACATACATAGTGATTTGCACAAACATATACCTATTTTCCCAATAGGTTACTAATTGCATTTTGCTAGCAGGTGCATATTAGACCCCCACCCCCTATTTTTGTAGAAATGAATTGGGTCCCATACCCCCCCATATATTTTTTTACCAAAAATGTTGACTTTTTATGTGAAGACCTGCAATATTGTAAAATCTGTAGATACATATACCTAGTACATACCAATCATCTAGTGCCTAAGTACCGTATGTACCTACTATAGGAACTAGATAAGATTTTTTAATTTGGTATATACATTAGTAGGTATATACTAGATATATGAACTCACAAGTTTTAAGTAAGATTCAGAATCTTTCCCTTGAAGACAAAGAGGAATTGCTTAGCCTTCTAGAAGAACTAGACGAGGCGAAAGCTAGGGAGGCTTGTACCAACGATTATCTCAAGTTTGTTTATGAGATGTGGACTGCCTTCATACATGGTAAACACCATGAGATCATGGCTGAAGCGTTTGAAAGGGTAGCGAATGGCGAACTCAAGCGTTTGATAATTAATATGCCACCTCGTCATACGAAATCTGAATTTGCATCCTATCTATTACCTGCATGGTTTTTAGGTAGATATCCAGACAAGAAGATTATTCAGACGGCTCACACTGCTGAGTTGGCTGTAGGATTTGGGCGTAAGGTCAGAAACCTTGTTAACAGTAAGGACTTTAAGCGTATATTCCCCAACGTCAGTTTGCAGGCTGATTCAAAAGCAGCAGGGCGTTGGAACACCAATAAAGGTGGGGAGTATTTCGCCATCGGGGTCGGTGGAGCCGTTACTGGTAAAGGTGCTGACCTGCTCATTATTGATGATCCTCACAGTGAACAGGAAGGTGCTAGCTCTGATATAAATGTTTTTAACCGAACCTACGAGTGGTACACATCAGGTCCTCGTCAGCGTTTACAGCCTAATGGCTCTATTGTTATAGTGATGACAAGATGGCATCAGAAAGACCTCACTGGTCAAGTAGTAGATGCTAGTGTTAAAAGGGGTGGATCAGACCAATGGGAAGTTATAGAACTTCCAGCCATATTACCCTCTGGCTCTCCTCTGTGGTCTGAGTTCTGGAAGTTAGAAGAACTAGAAGCTCTACGAGCAGAACTACCATCGTCTAAATGGATGGCTCAATATCAGCAAGACCCAACTGCTGAAGAAGGTGCTTTAGTAAAACGTGAATGGTGGCAAGAGTGGGAATACCAAGAACCTCCTTACTGTGAATTTATTATTCAATCTTGGGATACCGCATTTTTAAAATCCGAAAGAGCAGACTATTCAGCGTGTACCACTTGGGGTGTTTTCTATGAAGAAAACGAAGAAGGTAAGTTTGCACCTAATGTTATTTTGTTAGATGCACATAAAGAGAGATTAGAGTTTCCAGAGTTAAAGAAACTAGCTATGGAGAAATACAATGCCTATAAGCCTGATGCTTTTATTGTTGAGGCAAAAGCAGCAGGGATGCCATTAATATTTGAATTAAGGCAAATGGGCATACCAGTTCAAGAATATACGCCTAGTAGAGGTAACGATAAGATATCCAGAGTAAATGCAGTTTCTGATCTATTTGCATCAGGAGTTGTTTGGGCACCTCAGACCAGATGGGCGGAAGAAGTTATAGAGGAGTTTGCTGCTTTTCCAAATGCAGAACATGACGATTTAGTTGATAGCAGTACGCAAGCTCTGTTAAGATTTAGACAAGGTGGCTTTGTACCTTTACATTCAGACGAAGAAGAACAAGAATTAGAACCACACAGAGTCGCTGATTACTACTAGGAGTTTATATTGGCAATAGAAAGATCACCTGCTACACCAGTAGAAGGTTTAATAGAACAAGAGCCAGAAGATATTAGCATTTCTATAGAAAACCCTGATTCAGTTGCAATAGAAACTGAAGACGGAGGTATGCTAATAGAATTTGATCCACAGGAAGAAAGACCTGAAACAGACTTTGGCGATAATATAGCTGAAGTATTAGATGATGTTGATTTAGAAAGAATTGGCTCTGAACTTATTGCTGCGTTTCAAAACGATAAAGATTCTCGTAAAGAGTGGGAAGACACTTACACAAAGGGTCTAGATCAACTTGGTTTAAAGATTGAGGAGAGAACTCAGCCTTGGAACGGAGCGTGTGGTGTGTTTCATCCTATGCTCTCTGAGGCGGTAATTAAGTTTCAATCTCAAGCTATATCAGAAATATTCCCTGCTAGTGGTCCAGTTAAGACTAAGATAGTAGGAAAGATTACTGAAGAAAAAGCTAAACAAGCTGAAAGAGTAGAAGATTACATGAACTATTTACTGACGTATGAAATGTCAGAATATAGAACTGAAACAGAAAAGTTATTATTTTCTTTACCTTTAGCAGGTTCTGCTTTTAGAAAAGTTTATTACGATCCTAACCTTGGAAGACCAAGTGGGATATTTGTTCCATCAGAAGATGTAGTAGTTAATTATGGTGCAAGTGATTTAGAAACTTGTGAACGTGCTACTCATGTAATGCGTAAATCTTTTAATGAAATACGCAAGATGCAAGTAAATGGTTTTTATAGAGATGTAGAATTACCTGACCCAACTAATTCTTATTCTGATATACAAGAAAAATACAACGAACTTACTGGTGAGAATATTGGCGATAGGTTTGATCAAAGACACATGCTTCTTGAAATGCAGGTTAATCTTGACTTGCCTGGATTTGAAGATGAAGTTGATGGTAAACCTACAGGTATTCAGTTGCCATACGTTGTTACTTTAGATTTTGGCACTGGTACTATTTTAAGTATTAGAAGAAACTATTACGAAGATGATCCACAAAAACGCAGACGTTCTCATTTTGTGCATTATCAATATTTGCCAGGAATAGGATTTTATGGATTTGGTTTAATTCACATGATAGGTGGATTAGCTAAATCAGCTACAAGTTTACTTAGACAGCTAGTAGATGCTGGTACATTATCTAATTTACCAGGTGGTCTTAAATCTAGAGGTTTAAGAATTAAAGGTGATGATACACCTATTATGCCAGGTGAGTTCAGAGATGTTGATGTACCAGGTGGTGCTATAAAAGATAATATTACATTTCTACCCTATAAAGAGCCTTCTCAGACGCTATATTCCCTCCTTAACACCATTGTTGAAGAAGGTCGTAGGTTTGCAAGCATATCTGATATGAAAGTATCTGACATGAACTCACAGGCTCCAGTTGGCACAACGCTAGCATTACTTGAAAGAAACATGAAAGTAATGAGTGCTGTGCAAGCTAGATTACATGCCTCTATGAAAAAAGAGTTTGAAATACTTGTAGGCATTATTAAAGACTTTGGCAACCCAAGTTATCCTTATGAAACAGATGAGGAAGAAAATATTAAATCATCAGACTTTGATAAAAGAGTTGATGTATTACCAGTTTCTGATCCTAATGCAGCGACTATGGCTCAAAGGATTATGCAATATCAAGCAGCATTTCAGTTGGCAACTTCTGCACCAGAAATGTACGACCTTAAAGAATTACATAGACAAATGCTTGAAGTTCTTGGTATTGAAAATGTGGATGATATTATCCCAGAAGATAATGAGATACCACCAGTTGATCCAGTATCAGCAGTACAGAATTTAATTAACAATAAACCAGTTAAAGCGTATGAGTTCCAAGACCATGATGCACACATACAAACTGTTGCAGCAGCACAGGATAATCCAGAAATACAAGCCATTTTAGGTAAATCTCCAAACGCTCCTTCTATCTTGGCTGCTGCATCAGCTTATGTTAATGATCATTTAACAATGAAGTTTAGAGATCAAGTAGAACAAGAAATGGGTGTTGAGTTACCTCCAATAGGAGAGCCATTACCAGCAGATGTTGAGAAACGTATCTCAGAACTTATAGCACAAGCAGCAGGCAGAGTAACTCAAAAAGCTATGATGGATGCTGAACAGCAAAGAATTAATGAGCAAATGCAAGACCCATTAATACAAGCTAAACAAGCAGAGATAGCTATTAAAGAAGCAGAAGTACAACGTAAAGCAACTGCTGATGCTGCTAGATTACAACTGCAAGCACAAAGACAACAAGACCAAAAAGAACTTGAAGAAAGAAGAATTAGCTCACAAGAACAAATTGCAGGTGCTAATATTGGTCAGAAAATTGCTAGCGATTTGCTAGATAGTAATTTACAAAACAAAAAACAATCAGCAAAAGAATTTAAAGAAGGTATTGACATCGCAAAAGATTTCGTGAAAGATATCAATACGAATGAATAAAGACATCAAAGAGCTATCACTTTTTGAATTTTTACAAAAGCGATTGCGTGAGGCTTTAAATGAACATGCCGATCATATCTCTACAGGAAACTGTAAAGACTTTCCAGAGTATAAGAGATTGACTGGTGTAATCGAGGGTTTAGCCCTTGCAGAGCGTGAACTTCTTGATTGGATAGAAAGGAACGTTAAAGAAGAATAGGAACTCGACTCCTTAATGTCGTGCAAATTTATGAATAAAGAAAAAGAAATACCTCAACCAGAAAGCGTAAAAAAGCCAGAGGTGAGCAAAGAAACTAAAAAACAATTACCAGAACCAAAAGGTTATAGAATTTTAGTTGCTATGCCAAAGGCAGAAGAAACCACTGACGGTGGAATTATTAAAGCATCAAGCACTATAAGAGATGAAGAAGTAAGTAATATCTGCGGATATGTACTTGAACTTGGTCCAGATGCTTATGCAGATAAAAATAGATTCCCAAGTGGTCCTTATTGCAAAAAGGGTGATTGGGTTGTTTTTCGTGCTTATTCAGGTACTCGTATGAAAATGTATGGACAAGAGTTTCGTTTAATAAATGATGACACTGTGGAAGCAGTTGTTGAAGACCCAACAGGAGTAGTAAGAGCATGAGTGAACAAGTAATTGAAGAAAAAATTGAAACGCAATTTATGCCTAACGAGGATGGAAAATTGAAACCACAAACATCAGAAGAAAAATTTTTTGGTGTAAAAACAGAAATTAAAAAGTCTACACCAGAAGACGAACTACAAGTAGAAATTGTAGATGATACTCCAGAGGAAGATAGAAGACCTCCCAAACAACAAACTGCAGAAGTTGATGTTGATGACGATACTATAGATGCAGAAATTACTGAATATAGTAAAAGAGCAGGTGATCGTATAAATAAAATTAAATACGAATATCACGAAGAAAGACGAGCCAAAGAATCTGCTGAAAGACAAGCTAGAGAAGCAGCAGCAAGATTACAAGACCTGATGACTGAAAACCAAAGATTACAAGCTATGGTTAATCAGGGTGGCGAAGTTCTTAATAAACAAGCATTAAATAATGCTCAATGGGCAAAACATAATGCTCAAGCTAAGTATAAAAAAGCATACGAAGAAGGTGATGCTGATGCTATGGCTATTGCACAAGAAGAATTATCAAAGGCAGTATTAGCAGAACAAAGTGCTGGTAGATATGCACAAGCTGTACAACAACAGTTTGCTCAACAGTATCAAGCACCTGTGCAACAACAACGAGTACAGCAACAAGAGTTAGACCCTGATATGAAAGCATGGTCATCAAAGAACCCTTGGTTTATGAATAATACTAATGAAGATCATGCTGAAATGACTTCTTATGCTTTAACTATAGATCAAAGATTACGCAGGAATGGAATACTTCCTGAAAAAGATTCACAAAAATATTATGCAGAAGTTGATAAAGCTATGCGTAAAGAATATCCACAGTTTTTTGGCGTTCAACCTTCAGTGGAAATTGAAGATGAACCACAAACAAGACAGCCTTCAAATGTTGTCGCACCAGTCACGAGAGCTACTGGTGGAAATACAAAACCTCGCAATATACGATTGACTCAGACACAAGTTAAACTAGCACGTCAACTTGGGATTAGTCCAGAGCAATACGCAAAACAATTATTAAAGGAGTCTTAAATGTCAGACGAACAAAACCTTAACCAAGAAGTTCAAGAAACTTCAGAACAAGTGCGTACCCCTAGGGGATCAGATGATCGAGAGATCACCCAACGACCAGAAAGTTGGGAAAACCCATCTAACTTACCAAGTCCTAATCCTCAAGAAGGTTGGGTCTTCAGGTGGATAAGAACAAGTTTATTAGGTAACACTGATAATCCTAATGTTTCAAAAAAATTCAGAGAAGGTTGGATTCCTTGTATGGCAGAAGATCATCCTGAGTTACATATTCACATGATGGACTACAAATCTGAATGGGCAGAAAAAGGAAATATTGAAGTTGGTGGGCAACTGTTATGCAAGATGCCAAAAGAGAGAGCGAAAGCTAGAGATGAGCACTTCCAAAGAATGGCTCAAACTCAAATGGAATCTGTAGATAACGTATATTTTAAGGACCAAGATTCTAGAATGGCTACCAAACAAGTATTTGAACGTAAATCTCAAACAACCTTTGGTAAAAAATCCTAGTTTCTTGAATTTGTAATTTAATAAACAGGAGAAATTATGGCTAGTTCAGCTACACCTATGGGTGCTAGACCTGTAAGTTCATTAGTATCTTGTGCATATAATGCGAAAATTACTCATTACAAAATCAAAAATGCTTATGGAACATCCATTTTCTATGGCGATTTTGTAAAGTGGGCTGATGATAACCCGAATACTACTATCCAAAAAGATACTGGTACTACAACATTAACCCCTATTGGAGTTTTCCTAGGATGTGCATATACTGATCCTACATCAGGTCAATTCACCACTTCTCAATATTTCCCAGCTTCTGTAGCTGCGGATGATATTGTTGCGTATGTCGCTTCTGATCCATTTGTAGTAATGCAAATGCAATCAGATGAATCACTTACTCAAGATGACTTGGGTAAAAATGTCGGAGTCGTACAGACTGCTGGGTCAACATCTTTTGGCACAAGCAGAAATGCGATTGATGGAAGTACAGCAGCTACTACCAACACACTACCATTAAAGATTATTGACTTTGTTGATGGTCCTGATAGTGAAGTTGGTGACAGCTATACTGACGTATTGGTGATGTTCAATGTTGGGCATCAATTACTTAACACAACAGGCATAGGCTAATAGGAGAACATTATGGCAGCTATTTCAAGAGCACAAGAGCTAAAACAACTCCTTCCAGGTCTTAACGCACTGTTTGGAGATGAGTACAACAACTACGAAAATGAGCATGAGCAAATTTATGTAACTGAAAATTCTGAAAGATCATTTGAAGAAGAACTCAAGTTATCAGGTTTTGCTGCTGCTCCAGTAAAAGATGAAGGTGCTTCAATATCTTTTGATACAGCACAAGAGTCTTTCGTAGCTCGTTACACACATGAAACTATTGCTTTAGGTTTCTCAGTTACTGAGGAAGCAATGGAAGATAATCTTTATGTAAGTTTATCTGCTAGATATACTAAAGCATTAGCAAGAGCTATGGCTTACACTAAGCAAGTCAAAGCTGCATATCCACTTAACAATGGATTTACTAACTCTTTCCAATCTGGAGATGGTGTAAATTTATTTACAGCAAGTGGTGATGGAGTAACAGGCGGTGATGGTCACCCATTAGTTAATGGCGGCAAGAACTCTAACAGACCAGTCACTGGTGCTGACTTGAATGAAACATCTTTAGAAGATGCAGTAATTCAAATTAGTAAGTGGACTGATGAAAGAGGTCTTAAAATTGCAGCTAGACCTAAGAAGTTGATCGTTCCTACTGATCTACAGTTCGTAGCTACTCGTCTACTAGACAGTGAGTATAGAGTTGGAACTGCTGACAATGACATCAATGCAATCAGAAACAATGGTGTGATTCCAGAAGGCTTCTCAGTTAATCATTATTTAACTGATACTAATGCTTTCTTTATCATTACTGATGTGCCTGATGGCATGAAGCACTTTGTCAGAAGTCCAATGACTACAAGCATGGATGGAGATTTTGATACTGGAAACGTAAGATACAAAGCAAGAGAAAGATATTCATTTGGAGTATCTGATCCGCTTGGTATCTGGGGTTCACCAGGCTCAAGCTAAAACTTTAAGGGGAGCTTTTGCTCCCCTTTTTTTCGTTCTAGGGGATTTTTTTTACTGTCTATCAACTGCCCTAGCAGACAAGCCAAGATGATAGACTTTTTCTCTTTGGAGGAATTATGGCAACAACAACTTTTACTGGAGCCGTTAGATCAGAAAATGGTTTCCAATCAATAACAAAAAACACAACTACTGGTGCAGTTACTGTAGAAGCAACTTATGACACTAGACCTAACTTTAGGGTAACTGTTGATAATTCAACTCTAAATACTGGTGCTGCTGTTACAACTACACTTACTACAAGTCAGTCAGGAACTATTTTTGAAGTAGATGGAACTGATGATATTGTGGTAAATATGCCAGCTTTAAGCACAGATAATGTTGGTATTACTTATGAGTTCTTTGTAACAACCGCAGTTGGTTCAGGAAAAACAGTTACATTTGTTCTACCTGGTGCTGGAGTTTCAAACTTCTTTGGTGCTTTATCACTTATGGGTGGTGCTGCTGCTAATCCAGCTTCTGATGTTGCAGGTGATACTTTAACTTTACCAGCAACTGTAGCTGTAAATGCTAGAGTAAAACTTACTTGTATCTCAGATGATGGCACTAACTCTACTTGGAAAGCAGAAACTCTATCTACTCCAATAGCAACTATTGCTTAATAGGAGAATACTATGAGTTTAACATCAGCAACAGATGTTCAAGCAGTATTCATTGAGGCTGATACTGATGCACTAGATGCAGATAGCATCAGCCAATCTCAAACACCATCAGGTGCAGGTAATTTAACCATTAATGGTGCAAAAGCCTCTGGTGGTGTTGCTACTTTTAATTCTGCTAGGCAAGTAACAATTACTTCAGCAGCAGATGATCAAGCTAGAACATTTACTATTACAGGTACAGACATTAATGGTTTTACCATTTCTGAAGCAGTAGCTGGTGCTGATACAGCAGCAGCAACAAGTACAAAGCATTTTAAAACAGTAACACAAATAGCAGTAGACGATTCTACTGCTGGTGCAGTTACGGCTGGTATGAATACATCTGCTATAGCAGTTGTATTTGCAGGTCGTTCAAGACTTAAAGGTGCTTTTATAGTAAATTCTTCTACAGCAGGCACTGTTTCTTTTAGAGATAGTTCTGATGCAGGAGAAAGTGGTACAACTAAATTACAACTTGGTACTGTAGCAAGTCCAACTGCTGAAAGGGATGTTACTATTCCTGGAGAAGGAGTTGTATTTGTAGATGGAGTTTATATTCCATATACAGCAGGTACTACTGTTTTTACAAGTATTACAGCATTTCACGCTTAAAGGTATTTTTATGAAATTTATTATTGCAGAAAACGGCAACTTCCCACCACAATACAATGTATTGCAGGAAGGCGAAGATGGTATTTTTAGAGTAGTATTTGGACCAGACCCAGATTTAATTGATGCACAAAGAAAGCATCAAGAATTATCTGCACCTAAAAAGGTTGAAAAAAAAGAGTCTGTAAAAAAAGAAACTGTTAAAAAAACACCAGCTAAGAAAAAAACTGTAACCAAAAAGAAAACAGTTAAAAAATAGTGTTAGATAAGACTCTATTGATGAATGAACTTCGTCAATGGAGTCGCACTGTTTTAGAAAAACCACAGGAAAAATTTAACAATCTTCCTGCATGTCCACATGCAAAAAAAACTTGGGATAACAACAAAGTAAATGTTGTTATTAGTCAATGTGAAATGTGGTCAGACCTTATGGATTACATTATAAATTTTGATGATACTTATGATGTAATTATTTATTGTGGTGATAACTATGAAAATATTACCGCAGATGAGGTAGATACAAGAATTAATCTACTAAACACACAAGTCAACAAATTAAATTTATATGTAATGGGATCACATCCTGATACAGAAATAGAATTTGCAACAGAACAAAAAGATTTTATGGCATTATTTGAAGATGACTATTATCAAATATTTGTTCAAAGATTAGATGTTTTAATAAAAGCATCTGATAATATTATTAAAAAAGGTTATTATAAAAACTATAGTAATCAACAATATAAATCTCAAATCTTAAATAGGAAAAATTATGAAAGATAGAATGAAAAAAATGGGCGGTAAAAAAACCAAAGTTATGAAAGGCGGTACAAAAACTGGCGTTATGAAAAAAAACATTGGTAAAAAAACTGAAATGCGTAACATGAAAAGTGGTATGGGTTCCAAAATAGAAAACTTTAAAGACATGATGTATAAAAAGTTTGGCGGTAAAACATAAACTGGTAAATTATTTTTAGTTATTTAAATATTTTTTATGCCTATTAGAAAAAAGGCTTCAATGCCTCCTAGAAATAAAAAGAACTTTAGACCTACTAAGTCTGGTGCTGGTATGACTGAAGCTGGAGTAAAAGCCTATAGAAGGTTAAATCCTGGTTCTAAGTTAAAAACAGCAGTAACTGGTAAAGTTAAAAAAGGTAGTAAAGCTGCAAAACGCAGAAAGTCTTTTTGTGCTAGATCAGCAGGGCAAATGAAAAAATTTCCAAAAGCAGCAAAGAATCCTAATTCAAGATTGCGACAAGCTCGTAGAAGGTGGAAGTGTTAAATGGTAATGACTAGAGCTAATTTTGGTGTTATGACTAAGAAAGCACCTGCAACAAAAAAGAAATATGCCGTTAAGAAAAGGAAGATCAAGAAAAACAATAAGCGATAATATATCTACGCTTATAAAAGAAGGTAAGCCTCGTAAACAAGCAGTGGCTATAGCTTTACAAAAAGCAGGTAAAAAAAGGAAAAAATAAATGGCAACAAGCGGAACAACTACATTTAATTTAGATTTATCAGATATCATGGAAGAAGCCTATGAACTCTGTGGTCTTGTAATGCGTTCTGGTTATGAATATCGCACAGCTAAAAGAGCTTTAAATTTAATTTTTCTTGAGTGGCAGAATAAAGGTTTAAATCTTTGGAAGATTGAACAAGATACAATTACTTTAGTAGCAGGCACATCATCTTATGCTGCTGATACGAGTGCATTAGAAATAGTTGATGCTTTTATAAGAACAGATGCAGGTGATACATCTAATCAATTTGACCAAACATTAAATAGAATATCTAGAACACAATATAACCATCAAGCTAAAAAACTTACACAATCTAAACCTACACAATTTTATGTAGACAAAGGCACATCAGGAATTAATCTTGTAGTTTGGTCTACACCAGATAGTGCACAAACTTATACTTTAGTTTATGACTATATTAAAAGAATAGAAGATGCAGGTGATCCTGCTTCTAATAATGCTGATGTACCAGCACAATATTTACCATGCCTTACTTATGCTTTAGCTTATAACATTGCTTGTAAATCACCAGAAGCATTGCAAAGAATACCTATGATTAAAATGCGATATGATGAGCTTTGGAATGAAGTAAGTGATGCTAATAGAGAAAGAGCATCAGTTAAATTTGTTCCTGATAGCAGTGTTTATACTAATTACTAATGTACGCAAAAGGTTCAAAAGCACTTGGCATATGCGATAGATGTGGTTTTACTTATAAACTTGCAGAATTAAAATACGAAGTTCAAGATGAAGTAAGAAATGGTTTAAGAGTATGTTACAGTTGTTTTGATCCAGATCAACCTCAATATAGAGTTGGTCAATTACAAACATCAGACCCACAAGCATTGTATAATCCTAGAACAGATTCAGGAGAAAAAAGTTCAACATCTTATTATGGATTTGATCCTGTTACAGGAATTGGTATTGTAATGCAAGGTAATATTGGTAAAGTAACTATAACAACAGATTAAAATGACATACGCAGAACTTAAAAGTTTAATACAAGACTATACGCAAAATACTGAAAGTCAGTTTGTTGCTGATTTGCCTACATTTATTCAACAAACAGAAGAACGTATTTTAAAATCTGTTCAACTTCCTGTATTTAGAAAAAATGTAACTGGACAAACTTCAGATGGAAATCAATATCTTGCAACACCTACAGATTTTTTAGACAATTTTTCATTAAGTGTTACTGTTAGCGGATCACAAACATTTTTATTATTTAAAGATGTAAATTTTATTAGAGAAGCATATCCTAGTGCTACAAGCACAAGTGTTCCAAAACATTATGCAATATTTGATGATAATAATTTTATATTAGGTCCTACGCCTAATGATAGTTATACTATGGAATTACATTATTTTTATAGACCTGTATCATTAACAGCAGGCTCTGATAGTGGAACTACATGGTTATCAGAAAATGCAGTTAATGCTATGTTATATGGATCATTATTAGAAGCATATATTTATATGAAAGGTGAACCAGATTTAATTAGTTTATATCAACAAAGATTTTTAGAAGCATTAGCTAGATTAAAAAATCTTGGTGAAGGAGATAATACTGTAGATGATTACAGAGATGATGTTGTTAGAGTGCAAAGAACATAATGTTTAGTGTAGATGTAAGTCCTACAATAGGCACTGTAAAAGTAGAAACAACAGAAAATAAAGGTTTAAGTCCTGAATATTGGACTCAAAGAATAGTAGAAAAACTTGTTAGTATAAGTGATGGTGCTGATCCTATGATTAAAGCACAGGCAGAAGCATTTAAAAAAGATATACAAACAGTTGTTTTATTATACATGAAACAAGCTATAGCTAGTGATCGTGCTTCTGTAGCTGGTATTTTAGAAAAACAAGGTCATAAAGATATGGCTAATATTATTAGGAGATTATAATGGCAATTACTCAAGCTATGTGTACCTCGTTTAAAGTTGAATTATTAACAGGCACACACGATTTTACAAACTCAACAGGCGATACTTTTAAACTTGCTTTATATACAAGTAGTGCAACTTTAGATGCTTCTACTACAGCATATACAGTAAGTAATGAAGCATCAGGAACTGGTTATTCTGCTGGTGGTGGTACATTAACTAATGTAACTCCAACATCATCAGGTACTACTGCATTTACTGATTTTGCTGATTTAACATTTTCTAGTGCAACAATAACTGCTAGAGGTTGTTTAATCTACAATGACACAGAAGCTGGTGATCCAGCAGTTGCAGTATTAGATTTTGGTGGAGATAAAACTTCTACCAATGGTGATTTTACTATTCAATTTCCAGCAGCAGACGCATCTAACGCAATTATTAGAATAGCCTAATATGGCAAATATTACAGGATGGGGTCGAGATACCTGGGATTCAGGTGCATGGGGTGAAGCTGCTCCTGTAATTTTAACTGGTGTAGTTGGAACAACTGCACTTGGAGATGAAACAGTTATTGCAGATGCTAATGTATCTGTAACTGGTTTAAGTGGAACTTCAGCATTAGGCAATGAAACAGTTATTGCAGATGCTAATATATTGCCAACAGGTCTTGCAGCAACTTCTGGATTAGGCAATGAAACAGTTGTAGCAGATGCTAATTTATCTGTTACAGGGATAGAAGGAACTTCAGCAACAGGTACGGCTGGTGTTGTAGCAGATGCAGTTAATGGTGTTTCTGCTGTAGCATCTACACTAAATGTAGGAGATGAAACAGTAACTTGTGGTGCTGTTATATTACCAACAGGAGTTTCTACTACAGGTACACTAGGAAGTGTTACTACACGCACAGAAAATATATTTAATGTTACTGGTGTTTTAGTAACTATAAATATTGGAACAGTTGTAGTTCAAGCAAATGCTGATATAAATGTAACAGGATTAGAAGCAACAGGTGAAACAGAAAGAGTAAATGTATGGGGTATAACACCACCAACACAACAAAATCCAAATTGGACAGAAATAGCAGCATAACTTATTATAGGAAAATATTATGGCAACTTATGGAAATGATTTAAGACTCAAGGAAATTGCTACAGGTGATGAGTCAGGAACTTGGGGAACAAGTACCAATACTAATTTAGAACTTATAGCAGAGGCTTTTAGTTATGGAACTGAAGCATCTTTTGGTTCTGATGCAGACGCAACAACAACGATAGCAGACGGATTAACCGATCCTGCTCGTAGTTTATATTTTAAAGTTACTTCAGGGGTTTCTTTAACTGCAACTAGGAATTTAACTTTAGCTCCAAATGATGTTTCTAAAATATGGATTATTGAAAACGCTACAAGTGGCGGTCAATCCATAACAGTTAAACAAGGTTCAGGTACAAGTGTAACAATCACCAATGGTGCTGTTGCAGTTGTTTATTCTGATGGCGGAGGAGCAGGAGCGAATGTCGTAAATGCTTTTACCGATTTAAACGTTGCATCAAACATCACTTTGGATGGTGCTGGAATTGCAACAACAGGAAAAGCTATAGCAATGGCTTTGGTTTTCGGATAAAATTAGGAAAATATTATGGCAACACCAAATTTAGTAAATGTTTCAACCGTACTTCCTTTTACAATAGCAGGTGCAGTTACTACTTCACCTACAGATGTAATTGATGTAGCTGCTGATAAAGTTCAGAAAGTTAACACAATTATTATCTCTAATGTAGACGGAACAAACGCTGCTGATATTACAGTAGAAGTTTCAGTTGATAATGGTTCAAATTATTACAAAATAGCTTCAACCGTATCAGTTCCAGCAGACGCAACTTTAGTAGTAATTGATAAAAATTCACAAGTTTATTTAGACGAAACAGATTTACTTAGATTAACTGCTTCAGCCGATTCAGACTTGCAGTATGTTATTTCAGGTGAAATCTTAGATGATGCTTAAGGAGTACAAATATGGCTCACTTTGCAGAACTTAATTCAAGCAACGAAGTATTACGAGTAATAGTAATATCCAACGATGATGTAGAAGCTAACGGAGGAGAACTATCTTCTGAAGCGGAAACATTTGTAGCATCTATCGTTCCACATTCAGAAGATGGAACAGCTTGGAAACAAACTTCATACAACAGTAATTTTAGAAAACAATATGCAGGTATTGGCGATACTTTTGATTCATCAAAAGATAAATTTATTAAGCCACAACCTTATCCATCTTGGTCATTAGATTCTAATGATGATTGGGAAGCACCAGTTAGCTATCCAACAATTACAGAAATAGATTCCAATATAGTTTATATATCTTGGGATGAAGATAATCAAAAATGGCTAGGAGCAACCTATACTGGTGATCCAATAGTTACAACCAATTACGAATGGGATGCTATTAATCTGCAATGGAATGAGGTCTAACCATGGCTAATTCTAATGGCGGAATAATTGGTGTCGATAATCCAGCAGTCGTTCAACCTGAAGTTATAACCACCTTTAATTCTAGTGGTACTCTAACAACTGCTCCTTATACAACCGAAGTTGAATACTTGGTTGTCGCAGGAGGTGGCGGTGGTGCAGGTGCATATTACGCAGGAGGCGGAGGTGCAGGTGGCTTTAGAACAGCTACAGGTAATCCAGTTTCAGGTGGCTCACCTTACCCAGTAGTAGTAGGCGGTGGAGGTGCAGGTGGTGCACCTTACCCATCATCACCTACAGGTGCAGATGGTACTAAAGGTTCAAATTCAGTTTTAGGTACTCCCACTCCAATAACTTCAGAAGGCGGTGGTTATGGTACATCAAGTAAAGGCAGTGGAGAAGCAGCAGATTCTGCAGGTCCAGGTGGTTCAGGC
>LSRR01000021.1_pt1 | contig 23232 bp, 36 predicted proteins | sample 1162981 | NCBI WGS metagenome assembly LSRR01 (sample SAMN03256433, study PRJNA305521) | marine metagenome | biome: Estuarine; feature: Estuary; material: Brackish water; isolation source: iron chloride precipitation of viral particles from surface water samples | place: USA: Chesapeake Bay ... | reverse complement strand
GGCCAAATCCCCGCCGCCTGATACTGCTCGGACAGATTCCATACACCTTGATAGTTGGGCATTAGGAGAGTCCTCCGTGGGCGGATGAGCAGGCTGCAAGTTGATATGTTGCAAGAGTCAAGTCGCCAAAGTCTACGGCGTTTCCAGTGGAAGCGATGGTGACATATTGAATTACATTACTTCCCCCGCCGCTTGTTCTACCGCCGCCAACCAAGAGCCGTGTGCTTCCAGCAGCACTTGACGGAACATCATCTAGCGCAGCTATCAAATCCCCAAAGTCTGTGGCGTCTCCGGCAGAAGCTATGGTGACATAATCCATAATGTTGACTCTGGAGGAGGCTGTTTCCCCTCCAGAAAAAATGGCGCGCGTGCTGTTGGATGCGCCACACAAACTAACTCGCGCAGAAGTTGTGTCACCAAAATCTGTGATCGTCCCAGTAGAGGCGATAGTCACAAAGTTAATGGTGTTACTTTTAGTGCCTCCGTTTTGACCGGCGCAAAAAAGCCCACGCGTTGAGGAAGCCGCCGCTGCAACATAGAAAAAGTCAAAAGTTGTAGAAAAAGTTACGGAGTTGCCCGTGCTTGCAATGGTTACATACAACATATTTCCGGGGCCAATAACCGCTCTGGTTTCAGAGGAACAAGCAGCGCGATTGTTGTTTGGGCTTGTCGTATTAGTAAGGTCGCCAAAATCTACCGCGTTCCCCGGCGTGTTCAGTGTTACGTAATCTATAGTGTTTCGGTTATTAACTCCGTCAAACACTCCTCCCATAAACAGGCCGCGAGTAGACGACGCGGCTGCCCCCAGAAAAGCGCGCCCTTGCGTCAAGTCCCCAAAGTCTATGGCGTTCCCTGTCGTGACAATGTCTGCATAGGACATGACGTTAGTGCCTGTAGAGTCCTCCCCCCCGCCAAAAACCGCTCTTTGAAACGAGGGCGTTACACTACCACTCGCCCCACTCGGCGCAGAATATCCAAACGCATTGAGTGCCCAGACACGGAAAGTGTAGGCGGTGTCGTTGGTCAAGCCAGTGACCGTAATTGGCGAAGACGATCCCGTAGCGCCGATACCGTCATTGGACGTAGCAACATAGCCTGTGATAGCAGAGCCACCCACATCAGACGGCGCGGTGAAGCTTACGGTAGCTTCCTCGTCACCTGCCGATGCGCTTACACTCGTCGGTTCATCAGGAGCGTTCAGGCCATCTTGATTGATGAACCCGCCAACACGTTTCGACATAGCGGGCTCCTATCAGCTGATCTCTTCGTAGGAAACCAGCACCTTGAGGTCACTTGCAGTACCAGCGGTGGCACCAATCGAACGATCTTCTTCGAGGTAGATCGAAGTGTTCTTGTCAATCACGACGAGCGTGGCATCAGCGGGGACGCTGATCGTACTCACGATCTCGGTTGCCGTGCCGCCAATGTCATCTTCGCCATAGTAGCTGACCGTGATGTCGGCAGCGTTGGTGCCGTCCACGTTTGAAACAACCAGCGAGTTGATCTTGAAGACCTTGCCGCTCGATGCAGCGTTGCTCACCACCGCAGTTGCGCTGGTGGTCGTAAGGCTGACCACGGCGGACTTACCGGTGATCGTGGTGACGTTAACAATATTCGGGGCTGCCATCTATCTTCTCCTCAGCCGAAAACGATGGCCATTGCGATGGCCTTACCAGTGGAAATGCCGGCGTCCGCAAACGAAAGCGTCCCAGAGCCGTTTGTAGTGATCGCCTGTCCGGTCGTGCCGTCGACCGTCGGCAACGTAAACGCTGTGACAAAAGACTGCAAGTTTGAGTCATAGGCCAGAACCGTAGTGCCGATGTCGCTCGTGGTGAGAACACCGGTAAGATCTGTTGCAAAACTTGCAACATTCGCGCTGGCGCCGCCGCCATCGGCGTAGACAATGTCCGTCGCACCATCTGCAATCGTCACCGTCGTGCCCGAGCCTTGCGTCAGGATGATGCTTTCGCCGGAGCTGTTGACGACGAAGTATTGCTTGGCCTGATCGTTGGGCGAGATCGTCACCGTGTTGGTGCCGCTCGGGGATCCGCCGAACACCAGCACTTTGTACTGGCCGTCCGACAGGGCGCCGTCGGTCGTGGTGAGCGTATGTGTCGTGCCGGACAGGGTGATCGAACCGACGCCGTTGGTCAGGCGGTCGATGATCTCAAGGTTCGTGTTGGTGGTATCACCCCACGTCCCCGACTGCTCACCGTTGGCGATGAGCTCGATGCCGGTGTTGACTGTGTATGTACTAGCCATCGAGTATCCCTAGACCTCTGTCACGGTTGGATTTGAGTATAGCTTGTTGTGGTCGTTGGCACAATGGGCGTCCAGTTCGTCGTGGGATCTGGAACAATCCGGCCCCACACCAACACACCCCATGGGCTGATCAACCCGTCAGCAGAGACGCCCGTTACCAGCACGTCGATCCCTGTTCCTCCGGTGACAGTAACAGAGCCAACACTTCCTGTCAGCCCAAAACCAGTTACCGGAATACGTTGGTTAACCTGCGTTGTAACGGAGCCGACCTGTCCTGTCGCCTCAAGCGGCAGCGTGACCGGCTGACTCCATGCGCCCTGACCCCACGTGCCGCGACCCCAGCCCTCGAAGAAGACCAGCGCGTCCTGCCGGATCGATGTAACCAGACCGTCTGCGGAAACACCAGTCGGGGACACAACAGCCACACCTGTGGCAGTGACCGAACCAACGCTGCCGGTGGCGGCCAAGCCGGTAACTGGAGCTTCGGCACTGGCCTCGGCAGTCACCGATTCAACAGCGCTCGTGGCGGTAACCCCGGTTAGCGTCGTGCTGACGCCCGTGCCTTCGACAATCGTAACGCCCTCAACAGAGCCGGTGGCTTCAACACCCGTTACAACAGCCGCAACCAGCGCGCGGAAAGTGACGTCGCCCACACTTCCTGTAGCTGCCACACCAGAAACGGTGGCATCCGCTCCAGCCGCAACAGTGACCGAGCCAACAGAGGCAGTGGCGTCGAGACCGGTGACCGGCACATCTGCAGTGCCCGTCGTTGTGACCGTGCCAACACTGCCCGTCGCCGCGAGACCAACGATCGTCGGGGCTGCGTTGATCTGAACCGTAACGCTTTCAACAGACGCAGTCGCCGAAAGGCCCGTCACTGTGAGTGTCGAATCACCGACAACAGTAACAGAGCCCGGAGACGCAGTGGCAGAGAGGCCAGTAACCGTTACCGGTACGGCCTCGCTCCACGCGCCTTCAGACCATGTGCCTCGGCTCCAGCCTGTGATGTTCGCCATGGCCGGTCACCCCGCATGCTTTAGGCAATGCGGATGATGGCCGTCGAAGCATCCGCGGTAGGGAAGACAATTTGGAAGTCACCGGCGGTCGACGTCTTATCGGTGCCGAAGTCCAGCACGACAACGGTCGGGTCACCCGCTGCGGTGTCGTTGTAGATCAACGCGCCGCGAGCCGTGATGGTGGCCGACGTAAAGGTGATGTCGTCAAAGTCGGTGAACGCCGTCGTGCCGCTGGTCGTGGGGGTCACGTTGGTCAGCGCGCCGCCGCCTGCCGAGTACGAACCAGAGTCGCCCACTTCGTTCGAGGCGGTGTACGCGGTCGTTGCAGCAGTAAACGAAGCACTGTTGGTGTACAGCGCCAGCTTGAAGGTGTCACCCGTCGAGGTGGTGAAGTTATGAACGCCCTGCAGGATCTCCTGCTTGAAGGACGTGCACATGAAGTTGCCAGTGAAGGCCATGTCAGAGTCTCCTTATGAGTTCGGCCAGTTCCGGATGGCCCGCATCTGTCAGCGCATTATACACTGTTGTGCGGTCACTGCGAATAGCCTGTCGCATGTAGTACGCAACAAGCTTTTCGATGTGCTTGGAAAAAGCACGAGCTTGATCCCGAAGACCCGGATGGGCCGTATCAGAGACCGAGATGATCTTGCCCACACACTGCTCCGCGAGCTCCTCCGGCGTAAAACCGCGGTTCTCGGTGGTACGAACACCGACCACAGGTTGATCCTTGGGAACGGAAAAGTCGAGCTGAAACATTACTGCTTGGGCCTTATAACTTGACCAGTGCGGTACTGATCGGTGGTTTCCTTGGCTTCGCCCAGCAGCTTAATACCGACGATCGATTCCTGCAGGCGCTTTTCATACGAGGCAAGCACGTCCTGCTCGCCCTTCATGTATATGTACGCTTCGATCAACGATCCGTAAAGCATGGCCATCGGGGCGTTGGTGCTGAGCCACGTCGTTCCCGAGTCAGACAGTGCCGTCAGGCTCTGCGGCCGATACAGGTAATGCAGCTCCATTGTATAGATGTCGTCAGGCGTCGGAACCAACAAGAAGTAGTCCACATCAAACTGACCGTAGTACCGCGGCTCACCTGTCGTCGAGGGAGTGGGCGTGAACTCCTGCAGGAACGAGATGTCCTTGAAGTCCAAGAACTCTTTTGAGCCGTTGGCGCCACTGCGCCAGCTCAGCGAGTAGGGCGCGAGGAAGTCGGCCGGCACCGCCAGATACGGGTTGCCGTTGTCCGTAAACGCCGTGGCGTTCTTACGGAACAGGCTGAGCTGCACCTGCTTTAGGATCCGTTCTTCGGCCTGACGAATAAACAGCGGGATATTGTTCACGAAGGACGTCTCGTCGTTCTCCGTGTAATCCTGAATCGCTTGCTTTAGCTGCGCGTATGTAAAGCTCATGTCGTCACCACCGTAACTTGTCCTACGGCGCCAATCATGCGCGGCCGCTGGAGATTTGGCGCTTCAACCGTTGGAACACCGACGTAAACCTGCAGCGCCTCCGGCTGATCCGGACGCGGATTACGAAGCGCTTGCGGATCTGCGCCCGGGCGCGGCGGATACAGCTGCGGATGCTTTGACTCATACTCGTCTTTACCGACAAGCGCGCCCGTCCACTCCTTCTTCATATCCCGAAGACGGTAGCGGAATCCGGAACGATCCGAAATGCCGTATGCGTTTTTGCCGGAAGCGAATGCCATCAGACCCTCGTATAACGGACGCTCGGGCGCAGTACCAGCGGAACGCGGTCCTCGTCCTCGTTCGCCGCGCGCTGGAACTCTTCCTCGTAAATCGCCTTCATCATCTGCACCCGCTCAGGGGCGCGCTTAATGGCGAGATAATAAGACAAGCCGGCAACCATGCAGGGGTAGAAACGGAACGGAATGCCAGTGGTGTTGGTCAGCGTGTCGACATCTTCGATCCGGCGCACATAGTAGTATACCAGCACGTCGGTCGAGTTCTCCGGCGTCTGCCATACGGTGATGACCGGAGAAATCTGACGGTTAAAATAAAACTGCGAAGGCCGCCCTTGATCCGTCTTGTTTGGGAAGTCGAGATAGTCCGACCGGCTGATGCGGGCCATCTCGTAATCTGTCCCATCACGGCGAAGCGCCATGTCCAGAATGTCCACAACATCGGATGCAAGTGTGTAGGTGGCCGTGCCTTGCGTCACGGTCGTCGTATCTTGCGTCACAGTCCAGAGGTTCAGGCCACGGTTTGCCCACTCGGCAAACATCAGGTTCATCGAGCGACGAGCCGTCTTGGCGTCGTAGCCCGTCCGCATCTCCAGACCGATGCGCTCATACGCCTCTTCGATCGCTTCCGCGACATCGAGGTTGAAGTCTCGTGAACCAGAAGTGGTCATGACTTGTTCCTTTTAGCCGGGGACACACGACGCGGCCTGCCCGCAGGTTGGCCAAGGCGCTTCTTCTCCGAAACCTTCTGCCGCTTTTCCGAGGACGACATCTCGCCCGCAGTCTTAGGCGTCTTAGAGCTTACACGTTTTGTCGGCCGGCAGTAAGGTGTACCACGCTTCTCGCCTTCTTGGCGACCGCAAGGCTTGCCCGTGCGGACATCCTTCCAGTCTTCCTTGAACCAACGCTTAAGAGCGGCACCCTTCTCGGTTTTGCGCACAGCCATTAGAAGGTCCTCGCTTTGACGAGCCCACCCGTGGCTTTCTTCTGGGTCTTGTTGCCCCAGTTCTTGGCGCCAACCTTCCGGCACTTGGCAATGGCCCCGCTTGCATACGCAGAGGGGAAGACCTTATACCGGGCCTTAACCTTTTTGTAGCAAGCGTCTTTCGCCATTACGTCATCTTCCCCATCGCCATCTGCTTGCGGGGGCTGCACATCGATTGGTCGACGCTGCCTTTGACTGCGCCACCAAGCCTATACCCAGCCTTAACCTTGCCGCCCGTTTTGTAGCCGGCCTTAACCTTGCCGCCCATCTTCATGCCTTTCGGCTTACATCCAGCCATCGGAACCTCCGTTATCTGCTTGGCCATATTAGCACGGTTCATTTTCACTGTCCCACGTTGTTCTTGACGTAAAAGCCAACTGCGCCGGCGATGAATGTTAGAACAGCGACGGTCACGACCTTGACGACGGTAGACCAGATCGCCTTTTTCGTGTCGCGCCATGAGGTCAGCAGATTGCGGATCTCCTCGAGATCCTTCTCCGCATTCTGGTCGTGGAGTCCCAGTTCTTCAAGCGCGGCGCGCGCGCCTTTTTTGGCTGCCCGGTCGAGCATGGCCTCAAATTCTTCTGGGGTCATGTTCACGTTTCCCATGTCAGCAATTCCACGCTCGCAGTGACTTATTGATCCGGCTGTTCGGATCGCGTTTAGTTTTCTCGCTGGTAAGCTTCTTCTTCATCCCTTCCATTCGGGCGCAGAAGCTCTTGCGGCGAGCCGCATCTTTTTTGGTCTTTGGATTCGGCGCGGGAGGCTTGAGGTTCATGCCTTCGCGTTTGGCCGAAGCTCGGCCCTTGGCGTTAAGCCCACCCTTGGGGTTTTTACCCTCTTTGCGCTGCCATGCGGGGGACTTAGCCATCAGAGCGGACCTCCGTTTTTGACGAGGTACATGTCATACGCGGCCGTGGCGCGCGCGTTGTTCGAGCGCACCGAAATGCGGACATCGAGATCCGTCTTCTCGGGAAGCGCAAACGGAACAGTAAACGGGTAGTAGTACTGCGAGCTGGCCACTTCGAATGTGTGCCCAATCAAAAATCGATCGCCGGGTGTGCGATAGTAGAAAAACCCGCTGCCGTCGGCGCCGTTTTGGATGGTCATCGTGCCTTGGGTGAGATACGCAGTGTACCCGGCAGGAACAGTGTACGTTCCTTTAAGAGATTGCCCAACACCCGCAATAATCCGCGCCACGGTCACTGCGCCCTTGAGCACGTTGATTTGACCAACGTTGGTAGACGTACCATTCATCCGCACCAAGTCGATGCGCTTGAAAGCAGTAGCTGAGGTGTTGCCTGTAGCATTGGTCAAGGTAATCGTCGTGCTGACCGGGTTATAGTCAGCGTCCAGACCCGTGATGATGACGTTTTTGTCTGTGTCACCCGCATCCGCACGACTTACCGTCACAGTGCCGGCGGTATCCCAAGCACTCCAAGGATAAAGCGTGTCGTCAACGTCCCAGACTGTGCCCGTCGTGTTGACGGACATGGCGGGTACTCGTCCTTGACGATGCACAAACCGATGGCCCGGGATTTGACCCCGGGCCACTTGAAGCTCAAACGGCTCCGTTGTACCGACCTGCGATATCGATCTGATGTCGTAGACCGGCATGCCTCACCTCAGTTGTACATAGCGGTGAAGCTGGAGAACACAGTTGTTCCAGCCGTATACGGAAGATAGATCCCACTGTCATACATGATTCCCTCATCAGGAATGATGATGTCGCGGTCGCTACCAGCCGAAGCAACGGTGGCAATCTGCAAGTGAGCGGCGCCTGTTGCGCTACCATCGCGGAACGACAACAGACCAGCGGTGCCGGAGTGAATCAGGTAGATCCCGCGCAAACGCGCGCGACCTGCGTAGATCACATCGATGGCATCGTTGGCCATGCCGACAGTGATAGCACCGGCGGTGTTATCATCCACCGTCACCTGCGTGACAGTGCGGAAGTACAGCGTCCCGGTCACCGTGGTGGCCGGACCAGCGATCGTTTCCGTCTGCGCATTACCGTTCACATCGGTGCCGGTGATCGTGAACGTGCGCCCACTGTCATCCGAAGCCGAGGCAATCGTGATCAAGCGGGCAGCGACAAACGTCGCTACGCCGCCCGAAGCCAATGCCCCGTTGATGGTTAGGTTCTGCTCGCCGCCAGCCCCGGGTGTCTGTGATTGGCAGACCCCGTCGGCATCGGCGGCAGTAGTGTCGGCCGCAATATATTTGGCCTTTACGTCAGAGCCAGCCATGTCTCACCCCTTATGCGATGGTTGCGATCGGGCTCGACAGCGTTTCAGCTTTCCAAGTCGAGTTGGTGCCATCATCCGAGATGCAGGTCAGCTTCACGCGGCTGTTGACCACAGTCGAGTTCGGCAGGGTCAGCGTGTCGCCAGCGACGTCGCTTGCCGGGTTTGCTGCCACGCCGCCAAGAAGCGTTAGTGCGCCGAAGAAGTTCGACACGCCAGCGCCGGGAAGCACGAAGGTGACCGTCTTGGCTGCGCCAACGGCGGTGGTGACAATGAACTCGTAGGTCGTGCCGACGTTTGCCGTGCTGAGCGCGGGCATGTTGACGACGATGTCATCAGTGCCGTCGATCTCGAAGATGGTGCCAGACTGAGCAGTCGTCAGCGTGGTGGTGACACCGGCGCCGGTGTTCAGCGTGGCGCTGTCCACCGAAACGCGAAAGTTGGGGCGAGTGTCATACGTCGCATCAACCGTGATCGCGCCGGTCGTGGCGTTCTTGGTGATAGACTGGAAGCCGTTTTCGGAACGCACCGGTCCCGAGAAAGTCGTGTTAGCCATGAGGATCTCCTGTCGTGGCAAATGTCAGCCGCCTCATGCGGCTGTCAGGGATGCCGAAAGAATACAGGAGCCATGCATAAAAAGAAAGGGGCGATCCGAAGACCGCCCCAGTCAAACCCACAGGGAGGATGTGGATTAGGCGCCTGCGCCCGAGGTGCCGAAGACGGCACGGGGGTCGCTGAAGCCGAACGAGTAACGCTCACGCGCCTTGAAGCGCATGTTGCCCGTGTCGAAGTCTGCTTCCATGCCGGTCGAGAGCGGGGTGCGCTCGAAGTGGATGAAGCCACGGGGCGCGTCCGTCTTGATGAAGAATGCATCGGGGTCGGTCAGGAAGTCGTTGACCACATAACCTTCCGGGAGCATGCCCATCGAACGGAGAGCGTTCACGTCGTTGTCTGCAGTGCCAACGCGCAGGTTGGAGACCATCAGGCGCTCAGCCACAAACTGCAGCTGGCGCGGAACGATGAGCTTCATACCGCGGAGGGCAACCTTCAGACCACGCTCGTCAACGAAGCCTGCGATCGAGATGAGAGCATCTTCGAGCGAGGTTTCGTTCAGGTCAGCATCGGTCGTCGGCTTGTTAGCAAACGTACCGCCGTTGGTCAGCGGGTGGTTGGTGGCGCAGAGTGCGACACCGTCGCCGCCGGCCGTTGCACCGCCGGTGAACGCGTTGTTCAGAACGGCAGCAGCTTTGACCTGCTTGGTGTGAGCCATCGAGCGGGCGAGGGCACGCGTGTAACGGCTGCCGAGGCGGTCGTACAGGTTGTCCTCGATGGCTTCCTCGGTCAGCGAGAAGGCCAGCGCGATGGTCTCGTGGTTGTACCGAGCGGTGTATGCTTCGTTCGCCTCATCAAAATTGATGGCCGAACCTTCCGACTTGGTCGGTGCCGCGCCGAAGCCCGACAGCATAACCTCTTCCTCGAATGCACGATCCGAGGACTCGGTGGTGTAGAGTTCAGCATGCTGGTTTTCGTACCGAGCATACTCCATGCCGAAGAGGGCGTTAAGACCCGGCTCCAGCTCTTTCGCAAGTTGTGCGCGAGAGATAGCCATATTTCAGCCCTCCTTAAACGCCGGTCGTCGAAACAGTGCCACCAGCAATTGCACCATTCGGCGAATTGAAGTGGTTGTTCAGGCGAACGATGACGGGAATACCAGCAACGGTGAAGTCGGCGTTCTCGGGATCCTCTTGGATACCCATGATACGCAGGTTCAGCGTGTTGGTGGTAGCGATGGTGTTCAAGTCGAGCGTGGCCGACGAAATGCCGGTAGCTGCGACGCCGGAGGTTGCCAACGCAAAATTTGCGTTTGCGAACACAGCGGCGCGAACTTCTGCTTCGGTGTCTGCTGCTGCGACCACGTTCGAGGTTGCAATCACGAACACCTGTGCAGGGTCGTCGTAGACGAATGCCTTCACAGGATGGTTCGTGTCTGCACCCGAACCGGGCCAGTAGTTCGAGAACACTTTTTTACCGGTGGTCGAAGAGACGTACTCGCAGCCCCAGAACACGCCGAGCAAACCCACAGTGCCACCCTCAGCCGAACCGACAATGTCGATAAAACCGGTCGAGAGGGGCTTAACGGGCGAGCCCTGATAGATCGCGTTCGTGTTGCCTGCTGCAATACGATACTCAGATGCACCGGTGCTGTTGGCATTCTGACCCATCTTAGCAATGGGGCGAAGGCCGAATGCGCCATTGGTATTGGCCATTTTCAGCTCCTTTAGCTTTCAGTTAGTCGGTAGACCCACGTCCACCGAATGAGACACGACTTTGCCGACTCTGATGAATCGGCATAGAAGGATGCGATTCCTTCATGAGGTCCTGATCGACAGCCTGCATCTGTTCGCGGGTCCGGTTCCCGTAATACGCGGATCTTTCACGAGCAGTTTCGATAGGGATGCGGCACAGCATCAAGCCACCTTGTCCGATCACACCAGCATACTTTCCCTCGTCAATGACGGGGGCGTGATAGTCTGGATACTCATCGGCGCGGACAGGTTCCCATCCTTCACGCAGCTTGGAGAACACGTTAGTCTTGTCCTCTTCGCCGCGCATAGCGACTCGGATCCAGCGATGCACATAGCCTTCAGGTGCTTGCGGGGAGTCTAGGCGACTGGGCGGTGCCCAAGGTTTGCGGCGCGCGGTTGCTTCACGCGTTTCAGTAGACCGGGGTGTGCGAGTGTTATCAGCCATCAGATCAATCCTTTACGTACTTTGCGTATTCCTCGAGAGGAACGTTCAGCTTTTTCGCAATGGCGATCTGCGACGGTGATAGCTTCACGGTCCTGCGCCCCTGTTTTGTGCTGCGGGATGCTGAAGAGCCAGCGGGTGCGACCTGACTTTTCCCCGAAGGTTTCGACGTCTGGAACTTGTGCGGAAACTCCGAACGCATCCGACGGTCGATCTCACTATAGTATTCATCGGTCTGCGGGTCAAAACCTTCTTCTTCGACCAGCTTACGGTGAACACCAAATGCGGCGTAAGTCATGACTTCGTCCTGACCAAACCAATCATTCCTCTCCGCCCAGCCTTGAGCCTTGGGGTCAACCTGCGGCTGTTGCGGAGCAGGCTGTTGCTGTGGTGTAACATACTGTTGCTGAGGTGCCACAGTTGTCTGCACCCGCTCGTCAGCGCGGCTCTTGGCCAAGTCGTACCGCTGTTTGTCCGTAGTAGCACGGGCTAGCGCTTCTTGGGCCTCGATCATTTTGTCCGTGTCACCGGAGTCATAGGCGTCCTTGTAGGCACGGCGAGCCGCCCCAATCTGGGCCTCGATGCGGGCGCCGTACTCGTTGAGGTAACCGCTATCAAGCTGCTTAAGCCGACCCTCGAGCTGCTGCTTTTCTTGCAACAACTGCTGAGCAAAGCGAACAGCCTCTTGGCGATCGCGCTCCTCTTTGCGGTACTTCTCCGTTAGACGAGAGATGCGCTTCTGAACACCCTTGCTGTAGTTTTCAAGCTCGCCCTCAGCATCCTCTTCGGATCCCGAAACTGCGGCTTTTTCTTCTACGGGTTCTTCGGTTTCATCGCCCTCTTGTTCGATGATGATCTCTTCCTCGAGATCGTCCTGTTGATCAGACATGAGCCTTCTCCTTAAACGCTTTTGATATCAGTGGGTTCAAGTACAGTGGCGATCACTTCGTCATCGTTGATGACCCGGATCTCACCTCCGTCGATCTTGAACCTCGAACCCGCATAGCGGCCAATGCAGACCCAATCACCCTGCTTGCACCACGGCTCGCAGTCAGGCCCAAACTTGTTGGGATCCTTGTAGGCAAGAGGACCCACGCGCAGCACATAGGCTACGACCGTGGCCACCGTTTCCCGGTCCCGAACCTCATCCGGGATGTACAGGCCGCCCCTCGTCTGCTGCGCAGTCTGATAAGGCATGACCAGAACACGCCAGCCCGTAGGTTGGGGCAGGCGTTCCAGAAGCGGTTTTTCTAGGAGGGAGGGGTCGAGTACGCGACTGGTTTCGTCAACGTACGCTTTGTCGAGAGAAGGGTCCGCGCTGTCGTCGTCCGCGGCCTTAGCCTTGGCCGCCTTCTCAGCGTTTATTTTCTGCGCGACGTGATCGGGAAGATAAAGTTTCTTCGTCATATTCGTCGTTGTTCTCCAGCAGGGCTCTCACTTCGTCGGATGCGTAGGAGAGGCCCCGTAGCTCCCCAACCAACTTCTTGTACTCCTCCCAGTTAGGGAGGCCGTCAGATGCGAGGACTTCTTTGATGTCGTCCTCGCGTTGACGTAGTACCCGATATAAGTGTTGCGCAAAAGAGACTACATCCATCATAGGATCTCGTTGTAGTCGTCTTCTATGTCACTTGTGATCGGGCCACCTGTAGCCCATTTATCACATGTGTGATCGGAAGAACACACAAATTTCAAGAGTTGGCAGTATCCCAGATTGCCCGACTCGTCACCGATGCACTCAAGGACGTCTTCGGTCTGGTTGTATGCGGCGCAATTGCCACACACATCCGACAGACGAAATGCGCCGCTGTCGGCGGGATCGCGGTAGCCCGCAAGCTCAACGGCCTTTTCTTTGTTCCGAGCATTTAACTCAGGGTCTTTGGTGGGTAGCGGACAGTTGCGGCCGTCATCGTCATTCGACATGACATCGACCGGGGTCATCTCCCCGAACACAATTGTGATGGCGGGCATCAGAAAACTCCTCGAAATGCTTGCGGACGCGCAATGGGACTGAATGACTTGATCATGCCGCCCTCAGCCTTGCGCTGCTTGCCGGCACGTTCCAGAGCAATGGCGATAGCCTGTTTCTGTGGATAGCCCTCATCCCGCAACTGCGAGATGTTGGACGATACCGTCTTCTGTGAGGAACCCTTCTTAAGAGGCATCACTGGCTCCCCATGTTGCGCGTCATCGCCATCGCCATCTGTGCAGCGATGCGCTCGCGATTGACAGTGTTGCGGTCGTCGGCGATCTCTTCCTGCATCTCAAGACGCGCTGCTTCACCGGCGGCTTTTTGCTGTAGCTTGGCTTGATCGAGCATCAACTTAGCCTGATCGATCTGTCCGTCCTGCATCAGCTTTTGCTGGTCGAGCTGCAGTTCCGTCTGACGAATCTGCACTAGCGGATCGGCCATTGGATCCGGCTGCGGGGGAATAAGCTCAGGAATCAGGCGCTCAAGGATTTGTTGCTGCAAGAGTGCAGCATAATCGGCGGCATGCTTGGGATCCTGCAGCGCCATTTGCACCTGCTGGATCTGTTGCTGAGCACCCGCAGCATCGATCGCTCCAGTTTGTACGGCGAGCTGCACTTGCTGGATCAATTCCTGCGACTGCTGCAGCATCTGCACACGGGCCATCATCGCCACGTGCTCCATGATATGGGACACAACTGCGATAACAGCATGCGGAGTCGCCTGCACCAACGGCATACGGTAGAACGCCACGTGTGCCTGAATGTGCGCTTCGTGGTTCTGGTTCTCGAAGGCCTGCAGCGGTGTGCCGACTAGAGCGCGGCCATTCTCCATTGCAGGATCCATTGGCTGCGGCTGTTGCGGCGGAGGCAGGATTTCGTCGATGTTCTGAACCTCGAGGGCCTGATACATCCGGCGGTACGCAGCATGCAGGTTGTGCATCTGCGGATTGGTCTGCGCCAGCTTGAGCTGCTCCTGCGCCAGTGCCACGCGCTGCGCCATCGAGAAGATGTTCGGATCGCTGACCGGCAGAACATCTACGCGGCCATCAAAGTCCTGCATCTTGAGCTGCTGGGCATCGCCCTCGATCTCATACGGGTAGACCGGCGGCATGTTCTCGGAGATGATTCGCGCAAGGATCCGGAACTCCTGCTTCTGCCCGTAATGCAGACGCTTGTGGATTGCCGATAGTACCTTCATGCCGCGCTCGAGAAGAGCAACGGTTGTTCCCACAGGCATCTCGTTGCCCATGTTCTGGGCCTGCTCATCTGCCACCGAAATGAAACGGCGGCCGCCCTCAATCAACGCACCAAGTAGCTGCGCAAGAGTGGCAGACGGCTCCTTGTATGGCAGCGGAATGATCGCGTCGCGGATGTTGCCACCCGGGGCATCGATGTCGCGGAACTCACCCGGCTGCAGCGGCTCGTCGCTGTTTGCAACGCGCATGCCGCGCGCCTTAAAGCCAGCCGGTAGGTTCGACAGCGTTCCAGCATCAATCAATTGGCGCAGGATGCTGGTCGCCGCGCGACCCAGCCCGCCGATCATGTGGGTCAGGCCGAAGCCATAGAACCCAAGACCCGGCAGGAATTTGTAATGAACAAAGTACTGGATCGCCGCGCGGGTCGGATCACCCTCGGCATAGTTCCTGCGAATGGACAGGACCTCGTTGCTGGCCTCGTCGATCGTGACGATGTACGGCAGCTTGATGCCTGTCGGCTCGCCGTTCATGCCCATGTCTTCGAAGCCATCGAGATCCAACTCGACATGCATCTCCAACAGGGTGCGAACGTCATCTGTGTAGGAAGAACGCGACGTGCCCTGCAGCTCGTCGACCTTCTTGCGAACTTCGTCGACATCTTCAGAAGAGCCATTGCTCAACTCAACGTCGCGGTAGAACCCCGAAACTTGGAGCTTGCGAACCTCGTTATCCGACATCTTCAGAACATGCGTAATCCGCGGTGTGCTGATCAGATCGCTCGCCGCATATGGCACAACGACATCCTGCGCCGGTACGAACTTGGCGACGGGGCGCTGCTTGGCGCCATCGAAGTAGACCTTCTTGAAGGTCGAACCAGACAGCGGCAGGTAGAACAGCATCTGATCGGTGTCGGGATCGTATTCGTCCATCCGATCCATGATCAGATAGTTCATGTAGTCCTTAACGCGCTGGGCCTGCTCGGTGCGCTCTTTGCTTTGCGATCCGACAATCTGTGTCTTGACCGGGCCGCCCGATGGCAGCAGCTCTTTGTAGGCCTGCGCTTGGAACTGTACGACGCTTTCCGCAATCAGCGGATGGGTCACGCCGGATGCGCCCTCGAACGGAGTGCTGCGTTCTTCGGAAACTGCGGACTGGACGCCCAGAAGATCGAGGCCCTTGGTGTAAGTTTCTTCCCAATCCTGACGGGAAGCGAGGTCGTCCTCGTACGCCCCGACGAGATCAGAGGCGATGTCACCCAGCGTGTCGTCCTCTAGAAACTCGGATAGGTTGGCGTCAAACGGGATCAGCTCTTCTTGGCTCATGCCTTCAAGGCCAAGCCCAGACAATGCCTCGATGAGCGCTCCGCCATCTGGCGTTTCGGTTACCTGAGCGCCGCCAGCAAAGTCCTCTGGCATGTCCACAGGGATGTCGACACTCGTGTCGTCCTGCATGCCAGCCGGGTTCATGCTGCGCTCTACCATGTTGCCGAATGGCTGAGGGGGTAGCGCCATCAATAGTACTCCCGTTTACGAGGCACCTGATCCGAAAAATCAAGTTGCTCCTCGTCGTGTATCGTGACGAATCCGCCTTGGCGGAAACGTATCAAAGCCAAGGTCATGCTATCACAAAAGTCGTCATGATCGCCATTCGGAAACGACGACACCTCTTCGATGACCTCTTCGGCAAACCTCTTGTCATCGGGGGCCCATACCAAGCCGGCCTCAAACAGCGGGGATACCATATGCATTCTTGTTGTCTTATCTACACCACCGCCGCCCGCGCGTCTACCGGGCGAGAAACCCAGCGCAGGTATCCCACGCGCTCGAAGCTCATCAATCAACGGACCACCAGTGGCCTTTTTCTCAACAATGACCATGTCGGGTTCCCAGTACTGGTGCTCCTCAAACGCAACCTCCTTGAGCTCCGGAAAGCTCCACCGACCGCGCTGTGCATCCAGCAGGATGATGTTGTCCCTCGTTCCTTCTTCCGGCTCAAACACACCCCACGTCGTAATCGCCGAGTAGTCGGCCGTCTCCTTTCGAGAGAACGCAGTATCGTAGGCCTGAATGATGTACTTCAGCGGCGGGATCTTTTCTTTCTCCCATCTGCGCCACCACTCTTTGCGCACGATCGCCGAACCTTCGCTCGTCGGCTGCTGCTGCCACTGCGCCGCCCACTTGCCAAGCGGCAGCGACGCCTTAATCGACAGCAGTGCGTCCTTTTCCCAGAACTCCGGCCATAGCGGACGCCCCGAGGGCAGCAATGCAGGGAACTCGACAACTTCCCACTGGTCCGCCATGGGATCCGACGATTGACTGGCCAGTAGCCGGCCGGTCAAATCCTTCTTACCCCACCGCGTCATAACTACGATAATGGCGCCGCCCGGTTGCAGACGCTGTCGAGGACCAGAAGTGTACCATTCGTAGGCGTGATCGAACGCCGTCTCGCTTAACGCGTCTTGTTCCGAGTGAGGGTCGTCAATGATAAACAGGTCCGCGCCACGACCTGTAACTGCAGCGCCCACACCAGCAGCAAAGTATTCGCCACCCTTGTCAGTCCCCCATTTTCCTGCACCCTTGTTGTCCTCCTTCAAATTCGTAACAGGGAAGATTTCTTTGTACGCCGGATCATCAATCAAATCTCGCACCTTCCGGCCAAACCGCACGGCCAGTTCGGTATTGTGCGTCGCCTGAATGATCTTGAGCTTTGGATTCCGGCCCAAGAACCACGCCGGCATCAGAAACGAAGCGAACTCCGACTTCGAATGACGCGGCGGCATGTTGATAATCAGCCGCTTCAGCTCCCCACGCGCCACGCGCTCGAGCTTTTCCGCAATAATCCGGTGGTGCTCGCCCTCAATGAAGTTCTCATACACATGATGCGCGAAGGTCATGAAGCTGTCGGTCGCCTTTTCGCGCACCTCGAGCTTCTTCTTGGCCTCCGTCAGGAGCAAAATCTCCTTCAAGACCTCATCAGGCAGCGCATCAAGCTTCATCTGTCAGCCGTACCCTGTAATTTCCACCCACATGCGCAAAGCCCATGCGCTGCAACATGTCCCCGGTCCGCCCAGCCGACACATTCGTCGTCACGCCCATGTATAATTCCGTCGCACCATGGTCCTTGGACCACGATTGAAACATCTTGAGCAGTTTGATCGCGGTCCGTGAACCTCGGAACTCGGGCTTAACGAACCAAACGAAGTCGCTGGCCAACGAACCCTGACTGAAAAAGTAAGGCGATATGCTTCCGGCGATCATTCCGACAGGCTCGCCCTCGTCCGTATAGGCCAACATCCCAAACCCGTTGGGATTGTTGATGACCATGCCGAGGATCGAGTTTGCCGCTTGCGCGATATCGAACGGAACCTCCGCGTAGTCACTCTCCTGCTGCATGGCCATGCCGAGCTGAAGGATGTCCCGCAGTCGTTCTACTTCGAAAGGTTCATATTTCATCAAACCAAACTGGCGATACCGAGCCGCTGCAGCGCCTGTGACCCTGCGCCACCCCGCGGACGAAGAATCCCCGGAGGATCGAACCGATACCGCGGTGCCTGTGCTAGTTGCGCTAGATCCAGATACTGCAACGCATCGGGCAGGCGGTCAAGGAAAGACTCGTCGGCTAGTTGTTCGGCATCTGTGGCCTGCGTGGGAATATCGCCTTCAAGCGCGGCAACACGCGCGGCCAGCTCGGCATCAGTCATCGGAGCCTCGGCAGGCGGCGGGGGACCCGGAGGGATGACTCCCGGCTCGACCTCTGTCCCTGCAATCAGAGTTTCCGCCGCGGTCTCCGGGACAGCCGCACCTACTTCCGCACCCGGCGCCAGATCCGCGGAAACGTACTCTATGCTGCCGTCGGGGAAGCGCAGCATCAGCATGTCTTGCCCGTCGCGGGTGACCTGACCAAGCACCATAGCCTGAGACAGGTCTACGACATCCTGCTGCGTTGCGAGTGCGCCGACATCGGGTTCCATGCTTCAGTCCTCAGAACGTGCCGCTGAACTTCGTGCCCGAGATCTGAGCGCGGCTGCCGGTGACCATGCCGCCGCCAGCAAACTTATTGCCCTTCAGCACATCGTTCTGCTCACTCTGCTCAAAACGAATGTTCTCGTTTCCGCGATCCACCGCATCTGACCGGCGAGGGTTGGGCATCGGACGCATCGACTCAGAAGGACCCATGCTGTCCATATACGCGCCAGCCGGCATGCCACGATCCGGGCGTGGAACAGGCTTATCACGCGTAGACGTAGGCGCCAGTTTGCTCGTCGCGGGCACAGCCGCCGCGCCGCCCGGTACATCTACGCGCGGACGACGACCCATCCGCGAAATAGCGTTGGAGCGGCGCGCATAGTCCGCAGCAGTGTCCCGAGTACGTTCTTTCTTAGCCATGGCCTAAGCTCCAAGGTTCGAGGTTCACGGAACTCTAACAGCTATTCAACATTTCCTCAATCGTCCTTCGCTGATTCGCCTCGTTGAACTCCGATGGCGATATCCGCATAGTTGACACAACAATACTCCCAGATGGCCGCATGATCAACAATTCACGGTCCAAGGCCACAAAACAATACCAGTCCGCGTCCGAGCGCTGCGTCTTGTAGGTATAATACTGAGTGGACCGGGCGTTGCTCTGCGTCGGCGCTGTGCAGGCTTTGACTTGGACAGTAACTATCGAACCTTGGACCTTGCACCACAGATCAGCACCCGCGCGGTCAACGTGGTGAACCTCGACACCATGGGTCTCAAGGATGTAGGCGGCGAGGAACTCCCCCGCGCGCCCAATGTCCGTTTTGTTCCGCGTCACATTGCAACCTATTGTAGGTGCTGTTCCGCGGAACTTATCACATGAAAAGACACAAGCCTATGTCAGAGAAGCATTTCTCGGTACTGGGCCACCAGCTCTTGCTCCTCGGCCAAGTCAGCCGCATCCCGCTTGCGCTCAGCCAAAAGTCTGCGCAGCGCTTTCGTGTCGTAGCCCTTCGACTTGATCACCGTCAGCAAATCCTTCTGATCCCGGCGGAGATCGGCGACCTGCGCGTCAAGCGACTCAAACTCCGCAACAAATTCCCGAAGATCCTTTACCGCAGATCCCGACGCCTGCTGGTTGTGCTTCCGAAAGTCTTCATCTTCCTTGAACGGCAGTACGGACATTGTGTTCTCCTTGTTGCTGCATATTGCTAACAAGAGGGTTGTGATGGGTCAACAAGAAAGACTAGTACTCCGGCGCGCTCGTTGCGATCTGCGCAACGTTTTGCGGCGCAAATGGGCCCTCAGCATCCTCGCCGCCGTTCCAATACCGAACCTCGGCCTTTACATTTGGAATACCCAGCTCTCGAGCCACAGCAATCCGCGTGTTGCCTTCCAAAACGTACGGATCACCGCGATGGTTGACTGCAATAACAATCCGATTCCCCGCTTGGTTTGGGTCAAACCCTTCCTCGCGAGCGCGCGCTAACAACGCGTCAAACTTCGGATCCCCCGGAACACGGCGTTCGTCCATGAGACCAGTTAATGTCGATAGCAACCGGGTGGGCATAAACAGATCCGTTTGCATGCCCATTGTGCCGGTAACGGAACCCGTAATTCCACGACGGCCCAGACCTCGACCAGACTCAGCCATCGCAATATCGGCACGCTCCTGCTTGCCGCGCAACCACTCGCCGCCGGGGTTGTCCCGATAAAACCCAAAATCCCTTGGGGAAGGAGCCGCAATCCTGCGGACTTGAACACCCGCAGGGCCAAGACGAGTACGCGATACTTCGTAGCCGGGGCCCAAAACATTTTGAACATATTCCTGCAACTCCGCAGGCGTAAAACCCTTTTGATACGTGTTTCGGGAAGTAATTACCGACATAGGTTCAGGCCCCGGGGTTCCACCAGCCGACAGAACATCCCGCCCACGTGTCGTAATTAAAGCCACGCCCTCAGGGGCTAAAATACGGCCAATGTCCGAAACAATCGAATCCCTAACATTGCGCGGAACAACATTAAGCACATTAAAATTGGTTATGCGGTCATAAGAAGAACTTGGAATGTCCGAGGCCGAACGAAAGGTAGGCTCAAACCCTTCTCGCGGATAGGGCTCAAACGTGTCATACCCAAGCTCTTTTTGAGAAAGACCTAATCCAGCCCCAAAATCTAACGTTTGTCCTTCCGGGCGAAGCTCGTTCAAGAGCTCGTCCGCGCGGATATACGTGGGCAACGTGCCGGAAATTTGAGTGCGTTGCGCATTTTCAGGGGGCGGCAACGGAGTATCGTTCCGTGTCCCACGGCCCCCAAACATCCGAGCAACGTTGGGGTCAAAACGCGCTCCAGCCGTCGGCAGCGACAGAATCCCAGCCAGCTCAAACGTCTCATAAGGCGTCAGGTCACCCTGAACCCCGCGCTCCATCTGACCGTAGAGATCGGAGATCATGCCGCCCGCAGTTCCAAGGGGGTCCTCGCGCAACGCGTCAAAAAACATGCGCGCACTCTGACCAATGCGCTCGCCTTGCGTTTCCACACCGTCGTCAAATCCAATGACGTTGTCCGCAAGCCGCGTCAGAAACGGGCGCTCATCGCGCTCATACCCACGGCTCGGGTCCGAATACTGCGCAACCAAAGCATCACGCTGGTCCCCAGCAATGCCAAGCTCATCAAGCGCCGCCAAAAACTCAGCCGGTCCGAGATCAAGGATGTTCATGGCAAAAGGTCCAAGGTCCGTGGTTCACGGAACGATATCACGGGCCGTAAAGGAAATAAACCAACGGCAGCCAGAGGATTGAACGAAGGACCAAGGTCCGTGGACCTCGGGGCGCCTTCGGATACTCAGGGATGTCCTCTCCGGTGAGCATTAGTCCACCTTCTCGTAGTGGGGACAATCGAGGAACGGCCGTTTTCCTTGGCTCCGGCGCAGGTCGATGTATTCGTTCATCAGATCCTCAGCCGAACCCTTCCAGTCCGTCAGGTTCTTGTGCCACGCTGCGCCCCAACGCAGGGTCACGCCCTCCTTGACGGCGCCCTCGCGCATCGCATCTGCGATCTCGTCGTACAAATTGATTTCCCAAGACCCTCTCGAGCCAACATACGCCATTAAATCGACAGCATCTCCAGTTAGATGCTTGCTGTTCATGGTCTTGCTGGCACCCTTGGCAACCAGAGCCTTCTGTTCCTCGACCGTCCGGAGTCCACAGATTACGCCGAAATCGATCTTAGATACGCCAATGGCGTAGTGCACAACGCGCTGCAAGCGCTTGTCGACACCCTCAAGTTTGTCCAAGGACCGCTGTGAAAGTTTGAAAGTCATCTGTTCCTCCGAAACGGCGCCATCAATGCACGCCCAATAGCCTGACCCATCTGCGTCGGGGTCGGCAGCAGCCAACCAATCAACGCAACCAGCAGAACCCAAGGCGGAATGTCCTGATTGTTCACAGTCAAGGTCTCAACCTGCCCGGTCTCTACCTCCTTCTGTATCACATCTCGACCCGCTTCGACACGCTCTTCCATCGATACCGCCGTCTGACGGTTCTCCCGGCCGATCTGCGTGTTGGCCGCCACATTGGTGCCGCCGCCCAGCATGCCCAAAGGCAAGGACCCGCAACCGCTCAACAGCAGTAGGAAGAAAACTAGCGCCAAGATGTAAACTAGCGGTCGCATTCGTAGTCATGCCGCGGTGCAGGAGGAGGATCCGAGGTTCTCGCAAAGCCAAAGTACGCGCCAACCAAAGCACTCAACGATCCATACATCATCATCAACACACTGTCGGCCTGAGCCATACGCGCCGGATCAATGAGAACCGCGATCGTGCAGACAATCATCATACCCAAAGCCGCCCACGCCATCCGGCGCCGGTTGGACTGATAAACCTTCTTGTCAGGAATCCACTCGTTCATTGCTGCTGCACCGACCAAAGAATGAAAGCCAAAAGTCCAAGGGCCGCGATCCCACCAGCAAGAACCAAAGCTACGATGACAACCGTCACAGCCAGCTCCTTCAGCTCAGCCCTGCGATGGTCCGTCGCCTGCTTGCGCTTCCGAACTTGGGCCTCGATCCGGAGCAACTCTTCCCACCCTGACTGGCCATAAGAGTACTGGATGTATGTCTTTAGTTCATCTCGTTGACTTTCGATACGCTTCTTAGCCGCAAAGATCTCCATGGCCTCGGCTTGGACGTTCGACCCCACGCGCCACCATACTGGGGCCTCGGCTTTCTTGGCGAGGAAGTCCAGATCGCTGACAGCGCCAGCCCACGTAGCAAGCTGCGCACCCATGTCTTGCAGTTCACGCCCGACCTCAATGCCCTTCTTTAGAGCAGAGTACGCGGCTGATGCCGTTGCAATCACAGTCACCGGATCCATCACGGCCCCCAAATAATTGGACTACAGTCCTGATCCGGGTCTATAACCATTCGCGCATGCATGGGATGTGTCTCTGACCTGTACACACAGATCTTCACAAAGGCGTTCACACTACCCGTCCACGCATGCCCAAAGGACACCCACACCAGCACCCATTTCACAGCCGCTAGGACCTTTGGCCCCAGTTGTAACAGGCGGACGCTACAATTGCCATGTGATCAGGCAACTTGTAGGTCTCCAACACATGCTCCAACGCCGCCTCACACTCCGCACGGCTGAAGTACGCCGGGGCGGCCGGAATCCCGCAATCATTGCTGTTTACGGCGCATATGAGAAGCAGAGGTGTCCACATACTCTAAGAGTACCACAGAGCCAAACGGAAATACATGCGCGATTTTTTGGAGAGGCTTTTAGTGTCGAGGGTCTCTGGTGAAAAGACCCCTCCCCGGGGGTCGGCAAAACCGGGACCCGAATGAAAAAATCTCCGAATGAATTTGAAATACCAACTATATAGAGGCGACGCCAGCGGACGGGGGGCCAAAAAGGGGGGTCCCCCCTTCGCGTGTCGCGGCGACATCGATCCGGATCACGCCCAGTTACCCCCGGGCGGCGGCGCGCGGTCCTTGGTCCTCGGCCCGAGCGGCGCGGCTCGAGACACAAGCGCTGCTCGAAAGATAGGCTAATACATCACCGGATATTATTCGATCGACCCCTTTACCCTTTACCTCGAGCGCGCCTTCCTGTAGGAAGGGAACACGGGCGGCGCTCATCGCGGCCCGGT
>LSRR01000050.1_pt1 | contig 23749 bp, 35 predicted proteins | sample 1162981 | NCBI WGS metagenome assembly LSRR01 (sample SAMN03256433, study PRJNA305521) | marine metagenome | biome: Estuarine; feature: Estuary; material: Brackish water; isolation source: iron chloride precipitation of viral particles from surface water samples | place: USA: Chesapeake Bay ... | reverse complement strand
TGTGGATAGAGAATACCAATCAGCATTTGAACTTGCAAAAGAAATAGTTGAGAGAGCATACCCTCAAGATGATGTTAAAGTATTAAGACACTTTAAACAAAAATATGGAAGTCCATGTGATGTGGTTGCAAAAGATAAATGTTTTTATTTTGCACACACAGAAAAAAATGATGAGAATGAAGATGAGGAAACTAAATCTCATTTTGATTTTGGTCTTTATGGTAATCTAAATGGAAGTGAGTATTCAAGTGATGAGGGCAGAAAGTTTGCTTATGCTTATTATAGAGATGAGTTAAAACTAAATGGTCTTAATGCTGATATACTTGCTGAACAAGAGGGCAAACAAGACAATCCTCATAAGACTAAACATCAAGAGGCTAACGATAAATTTCTAGGTTATAAATCTGGTTATTATAGTAGTGATGATAGTATGGGAATGTCTAAAACTTTTAATGACCAATACTTACTTGATGTAATTGGAACTTCTCATTGTCGTTCAAGAACTATTGCTTGTACTAAAGATGAGTACGAACAATTTGAACCTTGGCGAGTTGCTAAAGGTAATTTGGTTTCCACACATCAAACTTGGATTGATACAATTCAAAAACAATGCGATCAATTAAAGATAGGCTTGAAAGCATATCGTTATTTGAGTGAGGGAATTGAACTTGCAACTGAACTTGGAATACAAGTTGATGAGGCAGAATTAATTAGAACTAACTCAACAGGCTTGACTATCTACAATCCTAGTAATCTAGCAAGTATGATTAAAGGAATGAAGAATAAACAACAATCAAGAGAGGCTAAAATATTGGCAAGAAAACAATATGAAGAAAGTTTAAATTAGTTGTTGATTAATGTATGGGATAGTATAATATCCCATACATAACAAGAAAGGATAATTATGAACAAGTATGAACAACAAAAAGTAAAGGTAGAAGAATTACCAAATGACTTTAAAATGTCAGATAAACAAACTTTAACATTGATTAGAGATTTGTTTGAAATGATAAAAGACAACAATAAACTTATTCAACTAATGGATAAGAGAATTAAGTTATTAGAAAAGAAAGGATAATTATGAAACTAGAAATAAACGACACATTCACAATCGGCTACTTTGCCAAGAAACACAACAAGAGAATTTATAGAAAGGGAAAGTGGACAGAACTTTCTAGAGAGTGGGTTTCTAAAAGTGGCGATAAACTTTTAACTTACTATGACTTGGTTAATGAGGGTTATAGAACTGCAAAAGGGCAATATACAATTATTGCAGTTGGGGGTAATAATGCCCAATAAACATTTTTGCCAAGGACCTAATTGTCATACCTATCCGACTACAGATAGGTTCCTAAAATCAAAAGGAATAATCCGAGGTCGTTATGCTTATGCTAAATTAGATGATACTCAAAACCAATATGGTTGGACCTATCCTAAATCAGATAAATACTTTTGTAGTCAAGGTTGTAAGAACGAATGGTTGAACGAGCAAATGGATAACATTGAACAAGGCAGACCGATTGAGTTTATCAGACACAGGCGAGAGAGTGGTGGTTATCAAAAAGTAACAACGACTCACGACTCGTGGAATGGTGGAACTTATAACTCAAGTAGTATACAAAGGATAAATGGAACTGATAATTGATTTAATTAATTTAATATCTTTATTCTTTTAAAGATTGACAATGTATGGGATTAATATAATATCCCATACATAACAAGAAAGGATAATTATGAAAACAATTAAATACAACAACAAAGAATACAAACTACCTTTTGATGTAGAATTACCAGAAGACCCAACAGCAGAGGTAGAAGTTAAGAATAGATTTAGTGGACAGAGTACAACAATGCCAGAGTTTGCAGCAGCTGTGTACGATGCAATCATTGGGTCTGAAATGTTTGGCGATTACGACACAGTTCGTAAAGGATTGGATTGGTTTAAACAACACTTCGCTAAACAATATATGGTCGTATTAGACTAATCACAAAACTCTAAACAAGTAGAATGGACCCCTAGAAATAGGGGTCCATTTTTTTTTGGAATAATGCTTGTTAACTATGGGCCCACCCACCCAAAACAAAAAGGGGTCCCAGACGTTTCACCTTTACGGTTTGATTTAGACATAGATATGGTATAAAAACCAAATGACAACAAAACAGAAGTGAAAAAAATTCTGCAAAAAATTTTATGAAACAAGAAATCATTGACAAGCTGCCACCTGACGCGCAGAAAGAATTTCTAAAACTAGCGATGAAGCTAGATGAAAAAACCAAACAAGAAAAAGTACATAAAGATTTTTTAACTTTTGTTAAACACGTATGGCCTGAATTTATCGAGGGCAAGCATCACAAAAAAATTGCTGACAAATTTAATAAGCTTGCAGATGGCAAAATAAAAAGACTTATAATTAATATGCCACCGCGGCACACGAAGTCAGAATTTGCATCCTTTCTTCTTCCATCGTGGATGGTGGGCCGTAGACCTAATTTAAAAATTATACAATCAACTCACACAACAGAACTCGCGATCCGTTTCGGACGTAAAGCTAAAACTTTAATGGACTCCCCGGAGTACAAACAAGTTTTTAAAACAAGATTAAGAGAAGATAGTCAAGCAGCTGGTAAATGGGAAACCGAACAAGGTGGTGAATATTATGCAGCTGGTGTCGGCTCGGCCATCACGGGCCGTGGTGCGGACTTACTTATTATCGATGATCCACACTCGGAGCAAGACGCATTAAATGTAACTGCATTGGAACGTGCGTATGACTGGTATACATCAGGACCACGTCAACGTTTACAGCCAGGTGGAGCAATTGTAGTTGTAATGACAAGATGGAATATGAAAGACCTAACAGGAATGTTGTTAAAGAACCAAAAAGAATTGAAATCAGATCAGTGGGAAGTAATTGAGTTTCCAGCTATTATGCCAACAGGTAAACCTGTCTGGCCAGAGTATTGGAAGCTAGAAGAATTAGAAGGTGTCAAAGCTTCTATTAGTATTGGTAAGTGGAACGCACAGTGGATGCAAAATCCTACAGCTGAAGAAGGATCGCTGATTAAACGTGAGTGGTGGAAAGTTTGGGACAAAGGATATATTCCACCATTGCAACATATCATTCAAAGTTATGATACAGCTTTTCTTAAAAAAGAAACTGCCGACTATAGTGCAATCACCACCTGGGGTGTATTCTATCCTGATGATGACTCACCTGCTAATTTGATATTATTAGATGCGTTTAAAGATAGACTAGAGTTTCCTGAACTTCGTAAAGAAGCATTAGAGCAGTATAGATATTGGCAACCTGAAACAGTTCTAATAGAATCTAAAGCATCTGGAATGCCTTTAACATTTGAATTGCGTAAAATGGGTATTCCTGTTATAAATTACACACCTAGCAAAGGAAACGACAAACACGCTAGAGTAAACGCTGTGTCTCCGATTTTCGAGTCGGGACAGATTTGGGCGCCGGACGAAAAATTCGCAGAAGAGGTTATTGAAGAATGTGCATCATTTCCGTATGGAGATCACGACGATTTGGTGGACAGTACAACACAAGCGATAATGCGCTTCAGACAGGGAGGTTTTATTGGACACCCTGAAGATGAACAAGATGAAGCCTTACCGCGAACGGAGAGAACGTATTACTAATGGCGAACAGATTACTATTACAGACACTATTAAGATTTAGCGACGATATTAAATCAGGGGCTGCAAAAGTTCAGGATGTAATCACAGATTATTTTAACAAAACAGGTAAGTCAGTTACCGATGAAGAACGTGGTATTATTTTAAAAGAATTCCAAGACAACGCTCCAAGCAACGTTGTAGAAGATGTGTTTACACAATCTACAACTACTAAATCAGACACACCTTTTACAGATAAAATAAGAGAACAAAATCCTGATGTAGAATTAAGAGGTGACGAAACTTTTGGTGAGTTAACAGAGAAGTTAGGAAAACCAAAAGACCAAGGCCTCGGTTCACTATACCCTAAAGGAGAACCAGGTGAAATTTTTGACGAAGCAAATTCTAAAAGAGCCGAGATGGCTGCTTTTATGAAAGCGATGCGCGCAGCGGGAATAAAGAATGAAGATGTAATGAACGTTGCAAAGAATCCAGATATCGCAGAAGGAAAAAGAGCCGCGACCAGTTTAGCGCGAGCCGCGGATATGGCAGCAGACACAAAAGTAAAACAAGAATTATTATCTACACTCGATGACGACATTGCAAACTACGGACCTGATTGGTGGAAAGGTATGGGCTACAATGAAGGACCGATGGGTAGAGAGTCTGTAGGAAATTTATTAGAGTCGATGACAACAGATATTAACAACGGTGTAATCGATGATTTAATTGCACAAGGAATGGACGAAGACAAAGCATTTGAGTTGATGAGATATGTTGGTAGAGAACAACTTAAGTATGATCCAAAAGCTTTCATTAGAAAAATAGCTGACGAGTTAGAAATGAATGATGTAAAATATGATATGACTTTTTGGGATAACTACACAGATGAAATTTTATCAAGAATACAAAAACCCGAACCGAGGTTCGCGGCAGGAGGATTAGTATAATGGCAAGATTTAATATGACCTATCACGGCTCTCCATCTGCTCAATCAATTATGAGTCAAGGGTTCAGACCAGGAGGAATAATGAGTGTTGCTCCAGGACAAGTTTTTTCTACACCTAACTATGGATTTGCATCAGGGTATGGAAAACCAGTAGGTATGGTAACTTCTAAATCAGCTTTTTCAATACCTTCAATAAATTTTTCAACAGGTAATTTAGGAAGTGAAGTAATTCAAAGTCCAAAAACTGCTACCAGAGGAATGAATCTTGCAAACAAATTAGGAACTACATATACAAGTTCTAGAGCCAAAGATTTAATGGCAGGAAAAACAGTTTCAGGTTTAGGACCAAGCGCTCCAGGAAATTTAATGAGAGCTTTAGGAATTATGGGAAGTTTACCTGCTCAAGCAGCTTTAATGTCTTTAAGCCCAACACCTGCTAATGCAGATGAAATTAATATGGGGCCAGAAGATTTTTCTAATCTAGCTGCTGCAGAAGCAGCCGCTAATATTCAAGGTTTAGATTTAAATGACTATGAACAATCTATTACAGCAAACGAACCAATGGATATAGAAGATTTTTTAGGAACAAGCACACCACAAGATTTAGGATTTATAGGAATGGCACCAGGTATAAAAGAAGCTGTTGCTGCTACAGGTAGACCATCAATGGCAGACATTGCAGGTCCAATAAACGAAAATTTAAGAGACCTAGGAAACCCTTTTAATGATTCTAGAATTGCTCCTGAAGAACAGGGGTTATCTGGTTTTGCAGGACTAGGTCAAGTAGATCCAGGTTTTCAAAATGCATTAAATGCAAGAGAAGCAAGAATGAATGAAATTGCAATGCAACAAAATCCAGACTACGGACAGTTCTTTGATGCAGCACCACTTAATGAAGAAAAAAAAGGAATTAGTTTAGGAGGCATTTTAAATGCAGCAGCATTATTTGGTGGTCCTCTTGGTTTTGCATTTAACAAACCTGCGTTAAGTTTAGCAGGTGCAATTGGTAATATAGCAACTGGTAGATTTGGTAGAGCAGTTGATGGAGTTTCAAGAGGTCTTGGATCTTTAGGTAATAAATTTGCTGGTAAGATGAGAGGCATTAATCCATTAACAGGAAGACCTAATACTCAATCACAATACGAACAAGCAAGAGCTGATAGACAAGCTCAAAACAGAACAGATGCAATGATAGATAGAATTACATCAGGTAAATCTACTAGAAGTAATCCAAGAGATGCAGGAACAACTCAAGCTCAAAAAAATGCAATTTCTGCAGCACTGCAAGAATCTAGAAGAGGACAACAATATACTGATAAAGATAGTAGTGGTAGTGGTGGAACTGGTGGTGGTAAAGTTGTCTGTACGATGATGAATGAAAGATATGGTTTCGGTTCGTTTAGAAATAAAATCTGGATGAAGTTTCACGAAAGCTACGGACCAGAATATCAAAAAGGATACCACGCAATATTCTTACCATTAGTTAAGATTGCAAAAGGTGAAGGTAAAATAAACACAGCGGTTAGAAAAGTTCTAGAGCATATGGGCAGACACGTAACTGCTGATATGTTTAAAATAATGAAAGGCAAAAAACGAGACCCGCTTGGCAGAATTTACAGAGCTATCTTCGAACCTGCTTGCCATATCATTGGAAAGATTAAATCCGCTTTTGGGAGGGGATAATGCCTAAAAGTGCGACTCGTATTTTATTAGAAGGAAAGTTACCTGAAATAAAAGCTGACTACTTAAAAGGTATGAGTAGTATAAAGTTAAGTGAGAAGTATATTCCTGGGTACAAAGGCAGAAGTTCTACAACTTTAGAATCTATTATTAAGGAAATGAAGGAAGGAAAACTTCCTACAAAAATTACAAAAACAGAATTAGCAAACAGACCTAAAATAGTAGGACTAAATCAATTTGAAGACAATGCTAGAAAAATTTTAGATAATCCAAAATTAAAAAAAGAATTTACTACTTATGCAAATAAACCAGGAGTTTTAATAAAAGATATTTTAGACAAATATAAAATATCTAGAACAACTTTATACGACACAGGTTTAAGAAATTTAATTACAAAAAATGTTCAACTAGGTAATCAATATGTAGATCCTGAAGTGACAGAAAGATTAACTAAAATACAAGAAGTAATTTCAGAAACAGATTTACCTAAAACTCAATTAAAAGTTGATTCTCCTGTTGTAAAAGAAATGGCAGAAAAAGTAGAAATGAGTCCAAAAGCATTTTTACAAGGAACAGCTAAATTAAAAGAAATTTATAAAACAGGAAGAGAAGATTTTGTAGTAGATGAAAAAGTAAAAGAAAATATAAAACGTTTTCCTGATGCAAGATTCAATAGAACTTTATTTTTAGCAGAAGGTTATTCTAAAAAAACAGTTGATATGATGGACTCGGTAGAGAGAGCTGCAAAAAAAATAACTCAAACAGGCACACAATTAGAACACTCAATGCCTAAAGCATTAATTAAAGATTTTAAACTGCCTAGAAGTAATTATTTAAAAGGAGAAAGAACTTCTAATTTTTTAAATCAATTTAAAGCACAATTTGATAATCAAATTATAAACGCAGCTAAAGACTTTAGAGATGGTAAAATATCTTACGATCAATATAAAAAAATAATAGCTAATTTAGTTAGAACTGTTGCTAAACGTACAGGTGGTTATGAACAAGGTTATATTGACTTTAAAGACGGTAATCCTAAAAAACCTTTTGCAGTAACATCACAAGAATCTATTTTAAGTAAACAAGGACCAATGGGTAGAAAAAATACTGGTATTAATAAATTTTTAAAAAATGCTTCTCACCATAATGAATTATATAAACAATATATAGCAGACCCTACTAATGATGATTTTGGTACTTTAAGAAAAGAAATAAAAGCAAATAAAAAATTTAAATTTGTTCCTGAACCTGAATTAGAAAATTTATACAATGTAACTAAAAATTTAAAAACAACAGAAGAATTTTTTGATTTTTATAAAACAAATACACCAGAGTCTAGAATATTTAGAACTGCACTAACTAATGTTGCTGGAAAAATTGCTAAAGGTGGTAGAGGTATGAAACTTTTAGGTGGAGCCGCTGCTCTTCCTTTATTTGCAACTGCGTTAGCTGCAGAAGAAGTTAAACAACCACAAGTCAGCGAACCACTTAAATATGATGCTACACAGGGATCAATTGTAAATGCAAACACAGATCAAAAAGCAGACCAAAATCAAATTTTAGAATATGTAAAAGATAACCCATTAAAAGTTACAGCAGGAACATCTATTGGTTTTGCTGCACAAGAAGTACCAGGGGCTTACAAAGCTGCAAGAGATTTGGGTAGAGGTAGAGTTAGATCTGCACTTGGAATTAGTGGTGCGTTGAGACCAGTGCTTACAACTTTTGGAACACCATTACTTACAGGTTTATACGAAGGAGCAATCGGCACTAAACGACTAGAAGAAGGTGAAACGATGACAGACATTTTAACAGATCCATTAGGACCTGCATTAGGTGTTTCATTAATGGAACCATTATCAAAACTTTCTGGAGTTGTAAAAAATGCACCTAAACGAACAATGTTAGAAGGTGCAAGAAACTATTTTAACTTAAGCAATGTAGGTGCAGCAAGACCAGGAATTACAGGACAGATTTTAAGAATGGGTATGAGTCCAAAAATGATTGCAGGAGCATCAAGATTTTTAGGATTACCAGGACTAGCACTAGGATTAGGAATGTCAGGCTATGATGCTTATAAAAATTATCAAAACCAAGAAGGTATGATATACAACTTATTTAACAAAGATGAATAGACGAAGTTTTATAAAAGGATTGATTGCTTTAGCAAGTGCACCCGCTATTGGTAAATACGTAAACGTATTTAAAACTGAAGGTGCGCGTGAAGGTATTGAGCAAGTTGCAAGTCAAGGTGTAGATTTTTTTAACTCTGTAATTAAGAAAGTTATGGACGAAGGAACTTTAGTTAATGAGTCAGATAGAATTCAAACTTTTAAACACCCAGATAGACCAGACATTACAGTTGATGTAGATGTAGGTAGTGGAAGCAGTTCTGTATACTTTGATACAGACCAAGGTACAAAAGCTGGAGCAGAACTTGTAAAAGATATAGAGCTCGGTCCAGGATACACAGAACTTCTTGAAAATGAAGAAGTTTACAAAATGGGTGGAGATGAATATTACAAAGATGTACAAGAAGAAATTACAGGTGGTATTACAAACCTTGAAAAGTTTTTAAAAGGTAAAAAAGGTTTTGCAGCAGGTGGTAGAGTTGGAATGTTTAGAGGTGGTGTACCAAAAGGTCTACAAGCAGCACTGCAACTTATTAAAAGTAAATTTGGCGATGATGCAATTACAACTGCTGACAAAGTAGAAAGCAAATCAAAAGTATTTGACGACTTTGAAGCAAGAAATCCAAATCTAAACAAACAAATGACGGATGAAGAAATAAGAGAGTTTGCAGACGAATTTGGTTTAGACCCATCAGAGGAATATTATAACTGGGATGGTACACTTGCTGATGCAAGAAGACTATTAAAAGAATCAGAAGATGAAACAAAATATATGTATCAACAATACAAAGCTGGTAGATTAGATCCAAAGCCGGGAGAAAAAGGCAGAGAAAAATTTTTAGAAAAAAAACTTGAGGAAGCAGAACTTTCAGGAGAATCAAAACTAATAACTCGTGATGAAGTACAAGAGTTAGAGGATTTAAGAATAGCAAGAGAAATGGCACCTCAAATGACAGAACGATTAGAGTTAAAAGCTCGATATCCAGGAATAACAGACGATTTATTAGATAGTATTTTAATAGATAACAATCCACAAAGAAAAGCAGAAGTATTAGCAACACTAGATGAAGCTTTTGCAATGATGAGAAAAGGTAAAGGACCAGATGAAGTTTTAAGAATAATTAAGGATATGAACAGAACTAAACAAGCCGATGGTGGTTCTATCGACGGGGATATAAGTTTGACAGTAATTAAAATACCTGATATTAGCGAGTCAGGTGTTGAATCATTATTTAAAAGAAGGTAGAATAGCCAAATGGCAACTATAGATAAACCATTACCCAACGTAGAAGAAAACAATAAGTCTCAAGGTGAGGATATTGAAATTGAAAGCGTAAAATCAGCGGAAGTAATTGATACTCCAACAGGACCTGTTGAAGTAGATATGACTGAAGATGGTGGAGCAGAAGTTTCGTTTAATCCTAACACTTCAGAAATAGATCCTAATCAAGATCATTTTGCAAACCTTGCAGAAACTTTAGAAGATAACGTTTTAGATCCATTAGGCAATAAAATGATCGAACAATACAACGAGTACAAAGAATCTCGTAGTGATTGGGAAGACACTTACAGAAATGGTTTAGAACTTTTAGGTTTTAAATACGAAAGAAGAACAGAACCATTCAGAGGTGCATCAGGTGTTAATCACCCTGTACTTGCTGAATCAGTTACACAGTTTCAAGCGCAAGCTTACAAAGAATTGCTTCCTTCTGACGGACCAGTACGAACTCAAATTTTGGGTGATGTAACTATTCCAAAAGAAGAACAAGCAAAACGGGTAAAAGATTTTATGAACTATCAGATTATGGATCAGATGAAAGAATATGAGCCAGAGTTTGATCAAATGCTTTTTTTCCTCCCTCTTTCCGGATCTACCTTTAAGAAAGTTTACTACGACGATCTTTTAGGTAGGGCGGTATCAAAATTTGTACCGGCTGAAGATTTAGTCGTACCGTATTCTGCAAACTCTTTAGATGATGCAGAAGCAATTATTCACGTAATTAAAATTTCAGAAAACGAATTAAGAAAACAACAAGTTAATGGTTTTTATAGAGACATAGAATTAGGTGAACCACCTGTTACAGAAAATCAATTAGAAGATAAAAAATTAGAGCTTGAAGGAATTCAAAAAGATGGCCAAGAAGATCAATACACTTTGTATGAAATACATACTAATTTAGATTTAGAAGGTTACGAGGATGTTGGAGAAGATGGTGAGCCTACTGGAATTAAACTTCCATATGTTATTACTGTTGCACAAGCTAACAGTAAAGTTTTATCCATAAGAAGAAATTACAAAGCAGAAGACCCTAGAAAAAATAAAATAAATTACTTTGTACAATTTAAATTTTTACCTGGCACAGGATTTTATGGTTTTGGTTTAATTCATATGATTGGTGGTTTAACTAGAACTGCAACAGCAGCGTTAAGACAATTGTTGGACGCAGGAACTTTAGCAAACTTACCAGCAGGATTTAAGTCACGTGGTATTAGAGTTAGAGATGATGCACAACCATTACAACCTGGTGAGTTTAGAGATGTAGATGCACCTGGTGGAAATATTAAAGATCAGTTTATGACTTTACCTTTCAAAGGACCTGATGCAACACTATTACAATTAATGGGTGTTGTAGTTTCTGCAGGTCAAAGATTTGCAGCAATATCTGATATGCAAGTTGGTGATATGAATCAACAAGCTGCAGTTGGAACTACAGTTGCACTATTAGAACGTGGCTCTAGAGTTATGTCTGCGATTCACAAAAGATTATACGTAGGTTTAAAAGAAGAATTTAAATTATTAGCAGAAGTATTTAAAACATACTTACCACCGGTTTATCCTTACGATGTTCCTGGTGCAAGACGAGAAATTAAAGTACAAGACTTTGATGATAGAATAGATATATTACCTGTAGCAGATCCAAACATCTTCTCACAGACGCAAAGAATATCTATTGCACAAAGTCAATTACAACTAGCGCAATCAAATCCTCAAATGCATAATATGTACCAAGCGTACAGATCTATGTACGATGCGCTGGGTGTGAAAAATGTTAATGCAATCTTACCTCCACCGGCACAACCAATGCCGATGGACCCTGCATTAGAACATATTTTAGCAATGTCACAAAAACCATTTCAAGCTTTCCCTGGTCAAGACCACAAAGCTCACATTGATGCACACTTAAACTTTATGAGATTAAATATGGTACAAAATAATCCTATAGTTATGGCTGCAATGCAAAAAAATATACTTGAACACATAAGTTTAATGGCACAAGAACAAGTTCAAATAGAATTTGTAGAAGAATTACAAGAATTACAAATGATCCAAGCACAAATGCAACAAATGGGAGCACAAAATCCTGCGATGGCACAAGGTATGATGCAAAATCCACAGATGATGCAGCAACAACAACGAGTTCAACAGATAACAAACGCTATTGAAGCTAGAAAAGCGCAGTTAGTAGCTGAAATGCAAGAAGATTATGCTAAAGAAGAAGAAAAAATTACTGGTGAGTTCGCTGGAGACCCATTATTAAAGATTAAATCAAGAGAAGTTGACTTAAAAGCTGCAGAAAACCAAAGAAGAGAAGAAGAAGGTCAAGAAAGATTAAATTTAGACAAAATGAAAGCAATGATGAATCAATCACAGCATGATGAAAAGCTAGAACAGAACGAAGAACTAGCAAATTTAAGAGCAGGCGTGTCATTAGCTAAACAACAAATGGCTGATGCTAGTAAACGTCACGATTTCGGTAGAAATTTTAAGAAAAACTAGATATAAATTACATTAAGGAGAAAACTATGATCAAAAAAGCAAAAGACCCTAAAGCTGTTCCAGAATTAGGCGTTGGTAAAGATGGATACAAAACAGGTGGCGTTACAATCCAAGCTACAGACCCTTTTGAAACTCAAACAGTAACTGTTAGAGGAACAAAAGCTATGAGAGCGGATAAAAAACCTGTTCAAGCTAAATGGTACTAAACAATGTGGTTATCGGCAATTAAATTAGCCGTTTCTGCTGGTAGTAAAATTTATGCTAACAAGCAGAAGGCAAAGGTCGCGATGTCTGATGCTCAACTGTTGCACGCAGAACGACAAGCTCGAGGTGAGGAAGCTTACCAGGGTAAGTTGTTAGAGGCACGTCAAAACGATTACAAGGACGAATTCGTTCTCGTGATTTTGTCGGCGCCCATAATTGTGCTCGCTTGGGGGGTCTTCTCGGACGATCCGGGCGCTTTGGAAAAAGTAAAAACTTTCTTCGAACATTTCGCGGCACTCCCGACTTGGTTCAGTACCCTTTGGATCCTTGTCGTGGGATCAATTTTTGGTATAAAGGGAACACAAATATTTAAAAACGGAGGAAAAAAATAATGGCAAATCCAAGATACAACACTCAAGTTGCTCAACCAAGAGGTGGCGCTAGAGTAAAAAAAGCAGGTGGCGGAATGTCTACTGCTAGAAAAGATATGGCTTCAGGATACTACAAAGATGATATGGGTATGAAAGGTGGAGCTATGTACAAAAAAGGTGGTTCTGTTAAAAAGAAAAAACAGGGTTACAAAGATAGAAAAGATGAATCTATTGCAATGAGAATCAGAAAAAAAAGAACTAAAAAACAATTGAAAGATTCAAGAGATGAGTCTTATGGAAAATTTGGTTCTAAAGCTAAAAAATCTGGAAAGATAAATAAGTAATGAAAAAAAACTTAAAAAAAGTCCCAGCTGGTAAAAAAGGAAAAGGTTTAAAAAAACTTCCTAGAAAAATCAGAAATAAAATGGGATTTATGAAAAAAGGCGGAAGCGTTAAGTAATGGCTAAACTCTGTCCAGCAGGTAAAGCTGCAGCAAAGAAAAAGTTCAAGGTATACCCTTCAGCTTATGCAAACATTTGGGCATCCAAATATTGCAAAGGTAAAGTAGGTAGAACTAAAAAAGCTGACGGTGGTTCTGTAAATAAAATATCACAAGCTAGAAAAGCTGTATCAAGTTATTCACAAGGCGGTATTGCTAAAGGTTGTGGTGGTATTATGAAGGACAGAAGAAAAGTAACCAAAGTTGTTTAATGAGTGGTTTAAAAAAATGGTTGGACGAGAAATGGGTAGACATCGGGGCTCCGAAGAAGGACGGCAAATATCAACCTTGTGGACGTCAAAAAGGGAGCAAGAGAAAATATCCGAAATGCGTACCACTTGCAAAAGCCACACGAATGACAAAGTCGCAAAAGGCGAGTGCTGTCAAACGAAAGAGAGCTGCAGGGAATACAGGTCCTAAACCGACTAACGTTGCAACATTTGCAAAACGTAAAAAAATGAGTATGGGAGGCATAGTATGAGAAAACAAGACAATATGCCTGCTAGAAATAAAAAAAACTTTAGACCTACAAAGTCTGGAGCAGGTATGACACGAGCCGGTGTCGCTGCCTATAGAAGAAAAAATCCCGGTTCAAAATTAAAAACAGCTGTGACTGGTAAAGTTAAAAAAGGGTCCGCTGCCGCTAAAAGGCGAAAATCATACTGCGCAAGAAGTGCAGGTCAAATGAAAAAATTTCCTAAAGCTGCGGCCAATCCAAATTCGAGACTTCGACAGGCACGTAGAAGATGGAAATGCTAGATCGATTTATTTATAACTTTTTTGCTAAATTAGATGATGCAATCTCTTTTGTAGAAACAGGTGTTATAAAAATTACTGAATGGTGCTGGCATACAAGAGTTAAACTTTTAAAAAAGAAAAGGAAGAGAAAAAATGGATGATTTAATAATAATAGATAAACTTAAGAAAAGAATAAATGCTACTGTTCAACAAATAGGAGACTCGATGATGACAGGCGGGGTTGACAGTATGGAGAAATATAAGTATATGCTAGGACAAGCACACGCTTACCAATTAACATTACAGGAAATCTCTAACCTGCTAGAACCAAAGGAGCAAAAAAATGAGCAAGGAAACGTTATCGACATCAAAGGAAGTACCAAAAATTAAACTTGGTCTTCAAGATAAATACGAAGCAGAAAAAAAAGAAGAGCCTCACGTAAAAAGATTAGACGAAAACAATATTAAAGATGTAGCTGACCAATTACCAGAACCGGTTGGATACAGACTTTTAGTTTTACCTTTTACACCAAAAGAAAAAACTAAAGGTGGAATTTTATTCTCTCAAGAACAATTAGACAAAGCTAGAATCGCAACTACTTGTGGTTATGTTTTAAAAATGGGAGATCTTGCATACGCGGATAAAGATAAATTTAATAAGCCGTGGTGTAAAATAGGAGATTGGGTAATGTTTGCTAGATATGCTGGCGCACGTTTACCGATTGAAGGTGGAGAAGTGCGAATACTAAACGATGATGAAGTGTTAGGGACCATAGGTGATCCTGAATCAGTTCTTCATTATATTTAACATAGGAAGGAAACTATGCCAACAGAAAACGAAAAAACAGAAAATCTAATTGATGTAGGTGAAGAACAAGGAGCCGAAATTAATTTAGATGACAAAGGTGAACCAGAAAAAGTTGAGGCACCTGAAGAAGAAAAAATAGAAGTTGAAGAAGTATCTGAAAACGAAAGAGAAACTAAACTTGAAAAAAAAGAAGAAAAGGACGAGTTAAAAGAATACAGCGAAGGCGTTCAAAAACGTATTGCTAAACTTACTCGTAAAATGAGAGAAGCAGAAAGACAAAGAGAAGAAGCTCTTCAATATGCTCAATCTATCAAAAGTAAGAACGATGAAATGGAAGGACGTATCTCTAAAATGGATAGTTCTTATGTTTCTGAATTTGAAACTAGAGTTAAAACAGGTTTAGCAGCAGCAAAACTAGCACTTAAAAATGCTATTGAGTCTCAAGACGTTGAAGCACAAATTGCAGCACAACAACAGTTAGCTGCTTTGACAATGGATGAAGCTAGAGTTAATTCTATTAAAGTTGCAAATGAAAACAGACCAAAAGCTCAAGAAAGAGAAGTAAATATTACTCCTCAACAAAGAGTACCACAACAACAAAGTGATCCTAGAGCTGAAGAATGGGCTTCTAGAAATACTTGGTTTGGTAATGATTCTGCAATGACTTATACTGCCTTTGACATACATAAAACATTGGTAGAAAAGGAAGGATTCGACCCTCAATCAAATGAATATTATACGGAAGTAGATAGAAGAATAAGACTTGAATTTCCGCATAAATTTGATAAGGTAGAAGATACTACTACAGAAAGAGCAAAACCTGCTCAAAATGTAGCTTCGGCTAGACGTTCGGCCTCTACAAGTAAAGGACGCAAAATTGTGAAACTCTCGCCGTCACAAGTAGCAATTGCTAAAAGATTAGGCGTGCCGCTAGAAGCTTATGCAAAACAATTAAAAATCACGGAAGGAGCATAAAATGGAAAATGAAAAAATAAAAACTTCTCGTGCGAGTCAAACTAGAGACAAAATAGAAGTCAAAAAAGTTTGGACTCCACCCAACTCACTTGATGCACCCCCAGCGCCAACTGGATATAGACATCAATGGATACGTGCCGAGATACTCGGGACATCAGATGCAAAAAATGTTGCATCTTCTTTGAGAGAAGGATGGGAGTTAGTGAGAGCTGACGAATATCCTGACACAATATATCCAGAGATGACTGAAGGCAGATACGCAGGGATAATTGGAGTGGGCGGCCTATTGCTGGCTAGGATACCAGAGGAGATTGCGCTTCAAATCGATGCTTATTATAAAAAGCAAAACGATGCAAAAGAAGAAGCAGTAGAGAACAATCTTATGAAGGAACAGCACCCTAGTATGAAATTCCATAAGGAATCTAATACTCGTGTAACTTTTGGTGGTACAAAGAAAAGTTAATCTTTTAACTATTCCTACCCAACAAAATAAATTAAACCCGTACTGGAGGCCCTTCGGGGCAGGTACATATAAAGGAAACAAATACTATGGCAAATGCAAGTACAGTAGGTTTTGGGTTAAGAACGACTTCAACTGTTGGAAACACTCCAGCAACTTCTGGTCAATCTAACTACAAAATCAAATCAGGCCTAGGTGTTGGTATCTTCAAAAATAACCCAGTGTCTATCCAGGATGCTTCTGGCGACCAAGGTTATTTACAAGATGCAAGTTTCGCAACAACTGATGACACAGGATCAGGTGGAGCAGCGTTCGATAATACTGGACACGCTCCTCTAATTGGTGTGTTTAATGGAGCTTTCTACATTGATAGTTCTACAAGCAAACCAACTTTTGCTAATTCAGTTGCAGCAAGCACAACATTTGGAACTGACTATAACACAGGTAGCAACGACGGAATAGGTTTTGTAAATGACAACCCGCAACAAGAATATGTTATTAAAGCGGACGCGGCAGTTACTCAAGCTATGATCGGAGATGCTGGCTATAACACAAACAGCTTTACAGCAAGTGATGCTAAAGACGGTCAATCAACTATTACTTTAGACATTGGTGGCGGAGCAGCAACAACTAAAATGTTTAAATTAGTTAGATCAGCTGACGATCCAGACAACAATGATCTAACAGCAGTAGGTGCGAACGTTGTAGTATCGATTGCACAAGCTAGTAACTTGTATAACTAATCGAATAGGAGATAAATAACTATGGCAATATCAAGAGCACAACTAGTTAAAGAACTAGAGCCAGGTTTGAACGCTTTGTTCGGTCTGGAATACAAACAATACGGCGAGCAGTGGACTGAAATTTTCGACACTGAATCATCAGACAGAGCTTTCGAAGAGGAAGTAATGTTAGCTGGTTTCGCAAACGCGGCAGTTAAACCTGAAGGTCAAGGGGTTGGCTACGACGATGCACAAGAAACTTTCACAGCTCGTTATACTAACGAAACGATCGCTTTAGCGTTCGCAATCACTGAAGAAGCGATTGAGGACAACTTGTATGATAGACTTGCGTCTAGATATACAAAAGCTTTAGCAAGATCTATGGCGTCTACAAAAAACATTAAAGGCGCAGCGGTTTTAAATAACGCGTTTGACAGCAGCTTTGTTGGCGGTGATGGAGTAGAACTTTGTTCTAATGTTCACCCTACATTAGCTGGTACTTTTTCAAACGAGTTAGCAGTACCTGCTGAACTTAATGAAACATCTTTAGAGCAGTCTTTAATTGACATTGCTGCACTAACTGATGAAAGAGGCCTAAAAATTGCGGCGCAAGGAGTTAAATTAATAATTCCTTCAGCTCTTCAATTTACTGCTGACAGACTTATGAATTCTGCAGGCAGAACTGGTACAGCTGACAATGACATTAACGCAATCAGAAATATGGGAATGATCTCTGGTGGATATGTAGTAAATAACTACTTAACTGCTGCGAAGAAATTCTTCATCAAAACTGATGTGCCTAATGGTCTTAAACATTTCAGCAGATCACCTATCAAAACTTCAATGGAAGGTGACTTTGATACTGGAAACGTTAGATACAAAGCGAGAGAAAGATATGTTTTTGGATTCTCTGATCCAAGAGGTATCTTTGGTTCAAACGCAACGTAACCAATAATTTTAAAGGGGCCGGACACAATTCGGCCCCTTTTTTAATATAGGGTGAGAAAATGACTAAATTCCTCATAAATATTTGGGCTTATGACCATCACGCAAGATTTGAAATAGAATCTCCTGCGGATACTACAGAATCTATAGAAAATTCAATAGTTGACAAACTAGGAGATAACAGTATAAAATGGGAATATCTTGGAAACAGTTATGATTCCAAGACAAATAGAATAACTTTTGAGGAGGTTATCGATGCAAAAACATCTGGAAGACCTTTACAAACAAAAAAGGTCCTTGGAGTTGAACTGGGAACAGGAGCATCTTAACGAGGGTAGATATACTCTCAATATGGTCAAAATAGATCATAAGGTAAGAGAAGTTATTAACCATATTAAAATGGCTGAAGCACAAAAAGCTCATTTAGATAATAAGGTTAATGAAACGGTTCCCCAAGTTTCTGTAGCTACTTAATAAAAAGCTACATCGTTGAAAAATCATTTCACATTACAGGCTCTCTTGCGCTCTACTAAAAACTAGTATATATTCTAAACACTATACATTAAATAAACGATGAATACTGACGCGTATAGTCGACAACCCTAGAGGACAGTATTCAGATATTCTAGGAGGAATATAAAATGGCAACAACTACATTTTCGGGACCGATTAAAGCGGGAACGATATCAAACACAACTGGTTCAACTGTTGGTGATAACATAGCAAACACAGGTTTTGTGTTAATGGCTCAATCAGCTAACATTGTTTTTGGTGCAAATGGTTCAACAACAACTATTGCAACTTTACCAGCGAACAGCCAAATCTTTCAAATTACTTTAGATGTTACAACTGCTTTTAATGCAGGTACAACTAACACTATTGATTTTGGTGATGGTTCAACAGCAGATCAATTTGCTGATGCATTAGCAGCTGGGGCTCAAGCAAGAGTTCTTGCTACTTCAGATGTTTCTCAAATTGGAAACTTAATTGATGTAGGTACTTCAGACGTTCAAGTCGTAGCAACTTACAATCAAACTGGAACTGCAGCAACAGCTGGTGCAGCTACAGCTACTGTATTATATTTACAAAACAGAAACTTAAGTTAATAATTAATTGAGTGTGGGCTTCGGCCCACACAAAATTTAACAGGAGAAACAAATGGCATCATACTCAAGTGATCAACAGGTAGCCCACGCAACAGCAGACGCACAAATGGTTCCTTTAGGACAAAGAGCTAGAATAACAGGAATTCAAGCGGAAGGTGCAGCGAGTTCTAGTATAATTTTTAAATCTGGAGGAGCAGCTGGAAGTGTAATAGCTACATTTAAATTTGGAACTGAAGGAATAGATTTTTATGTTCCTGGTTCTGGAATTTTATTTGACGACGGAATTTATTTAGATTTAACTGCAACACCTGGTGTTACTATAACATTTACGTAGGATTAAATTGTGGCTACAATAACTTACACAGTAACCGTAGCAACGGGAACTAATCAATACGGTACCGGTAATAAATTTTATATTAACGGAGAGGCTAATGTTGTCTTGTATTTACAAGAAGGCAATACTTATATCTTCGACCAATCAGATAGTACAAACCTAACCCATCAATTAGCTTTTTCAACTACTGCTAATGGTACACACGCAACACCAGCAGGTGTTGCTTACACTACAGGCGTAACTACAACTGGAGTTCCTGGAAATGCTGGAGCTAAAGTAACTATTAATGTTGCACCCGTTAGAACTACAGGCGCACCTTTATTATTTTATTACTGTACAGTTCATAGTGGTATGGGTAATACTGCACAAACTATTTCACCTACTTCAGAAACTACAGAATTCAATCCACAAATAGATGATATTATAGAAGAAGCATTTGAGAGAACAGGTATGAAAGGAACTAGAACAGGTTATCAATTAAGATCTGCAAGACGTTCTTTAAATATTATGTTTCAAGAATGGGGTAATAGAGGTGTTCATTTATGGAAAGTAAAACTAGCTAAAGTACCACTAGTCGAAGGACAAGCAGAATACAATTATGCATCTGATTCAGAAAATTTTCCTGATGATATAGATACAGTTTTAGAAGCATATTATAGAAATAATTCTACTACAACTGCACCAGTAGATGTAGCACTTACAAAAATTGATAGATCAACATATTCACAAACACCAAACAAATTAGCTAAAGGTACACCCTCACAATATTATGTAGATAGAAAATTAAATCCAAGCGTATTTTTATATACGACACCAAGTTCAAGTGTATCAAGCACAACTACACCAAGTAGTTTTCAATTTTGTTTTTATTATTTATCTAAAATTCAAGATGTTGGAGATTATAACAATACATCAGATGTAGTAAATAGATTCTATCCTTGTATGATGTCTGGATTAGCTTATTACTTAAGTTTAAAATATTCACCAGATAGAAGTCAAGAATTAGAAAGAAGATATGAAAGTGAATTGTTAAGAGCACTTGATGCAGACAATCAAGGTACATCTACTTTCATTTCACCACAAACGTTTTATGGAGATGGAGTATAATGGGTAAGTATGCATCAGGTAAACACGCATTAGCAATTTCTGATAGATCAGGAATGGCATTTCCTTATGATGAAATGGTAAGAGAATGGAATGGATTTTTAGTTCACACTTCAGAGTATGAACCAAAGCAACCACAACTAGAACCAAAACCAATTGGATCAGATGCACAAGCTTTATATAATCCAAGACCACAACCAGCGTCTAAAACAAGTTTAATACTTTTAGGTAACAATCCATTTACATCTATTATTTATGGTGGCACAACTTACGTAAATGTTTTTTCAGAAGATCATCAAAGATCTGCAGGTGATATTGTAAGATTTAGAGGACCTCCTGTTGTAACTTCTGCAGGACCCGGTGGTGCAGATGAAGCAGATTTAAAAAATTTACAATCGTTTGGAAACATTCCTACATTTGACAATGTAAGTGATTTAAATAATGCAAATGGTTTTACTATTGCATTAGGTCAAATAGATTCAGCAGGTAATGTTACAGGAGCTACAACAACAGATTCTTTAACAACTCCAATAAATTATTTTTACATAACTAGTACTAGTAATGCTACATCAGGTAATATACAAGGTGGTGGAGCAAACTGTTCAGCAGGACCAGTAACACTTGAGGTAGTAAACGGATAATGGCATACACTTTAGATAACTTAAGAACTGATATTAGAAACTATACAGAAGTTAGTAGCACAGTTTTATCTGATTCTGTTTTATCAACAATAATAAAAAATGCAGAAAACAAAATTACAAGAGCAATAGACACAGATCAAAATGTATTTTATGCAACATCAAATGCAATTATTGGAAACAGATATGTAACTATTCCATCTGATTTAAGAGCAATTAGATATGTACAATTTAAAGATCAGGCTGGAAATCAATTCTATTTAGAACAAAGAGACACTAGTTTTATGGCAGAATACTATTCTACACCTGGTACACAGGCTGTAGATATTCCAAAATACTATGCTAATTGGGATGAAACCTTTTGGGTAGTGGCCCCAACGCCTGATAAAACTTACGAAATTACACTAGCTTATGACAAAGAGCCAGATTCTATTACAGACACAACTTCAAGTCCCGCTCCGGCTACAACTGGAACTTATCTATCAAACAAATATCAAGATTTACTTTTGTACGCTTGTCTGGTAAATGCATATGGATACTTGAAAGGTCCGCAGGATATGTTACAATACTATCAAGCGCAATATAATGAAGCTTTAGAATCGTATGCTATCGAGCAAATCGGTACAAGACGCAGAGACGAATATCAAGATGGTGAAGTTCGCGCTCAACTAAACGTAAAACCACCATCAAGTAATTAAGGAGATAAAATAATATGGCAAATATAATACCTTTTAGTTTTAGAGGTGCACTCTTTTCTGGACAACACGACTTTCAAGCTTCTGGAGGAAACACTTTTAAAATTTCTTTGTATACAACTAATCCATATACAACTTCATCAACAGTTGCTTTGTTAGGAACTGGTAATGGTGAAGTAGATACAACAGGTGGCACTAACTATTCTGTTAAAACATTAACAAATCTTGGAGTTGCAGCAAGCACTGCAGTTGCATCAGTAGACTTTGATAATGTTAGTTATACTAGTGCATCTTTCACTGCAGCTTTTGCAGCGATATATAATACGGATACAGTTGATGGTACAGCAAATAGACTAGTAGTGGTTTTAGATTTTGGTGGTAACAAGACAGCAACGAATGGTACTTTTACTATTACGTTTCCTGATCCTGCTACACCTGCTAATGCAATTATTAGTATGAGTTAAGGAGAAAATTTATGGCGTTGGTTATAAATGATAGAGTAAAAGAAACTAGTACAACACAAGGCACAGGTGACATTACACTTGCAGGTGCTGCAACTGGTTTCATAACATTTAATAGTGGTATTGGAACTTCTAATACAACTTATTACGCTATCTTTGAACAAGGCACAGCAAACTTTGAGGTAGGTTTAGGAACTTTATCAGCTTCTACAACTTTACAAAGAGATACAGTTTTAAGTAACTCTGCAGGTAACACTTCAAAGATTAACTTTAATTCAGGTGGTTCAAGTACATTAGATGTATTTTGTACAATGCCTGCAAGTAAATCGGTTTATCTGGACGCAACAGGTACACCAGTCGGAGCAGCTTCAGCAGGTTTTGCACTTGCAATGGCTGTTGCGTTATAAATAGGAAAAAAATATGGCACAAGATTTTAGAAACGATCTTCAAAGACAAATTGGAACATCAGACCAAGCTTTATTGACTGCAGGTAATTATGATGCAGTTATTGGAATCAGATGTTGTAACATTGTATCGTCTACTATTTTAGTTGATGTTAAAATTGCAAATGGTGGTAGTGATTACTTTTTAGCAAAAGGAGTTGCAATTCCACCAAATTCTGCAATTGAATTAATTCAAGGTGGAGCGAAGATAGTTTTAAAAAGCGGAGATGTACTTGAAGCAGTTAGTGATACTGCATCTAGTTTAGATGTAGTTACTTCATACATCGACACAATTAGTTCGTAGGAGGAACAATGACGGCAATAGTAAATGGAATCCAATATATTGGAGGCGGAACAGCCCCTAATGAATTTATACCAAATCAAGCAGGTACAATTGACGGTACGCAAACCATCGAAAATGGTGTACTAGCGGGACCTATTACAGTACCTGGAACAATCACAGTAACAGGGACTTTAGTAATAGTATAATGTCAAAAATAGAAGTTAATCAAATATCATCACAATGCGGATCAACATTAACGATTGGTCAATCAGGTGATACGGTAACTTTAGCATGTGGAGCAACTCAGACTGGTTTTGGAAGAACTGGAACTGTTAATTGGGACACTACAGCAAAGACTGCTAGTTTTACGGCTGTAAGTGGTAATGGATATTTTGTAAATACGACTTCTGGAGCAATTACAGTAACTATGCCAGCCTCACCTTCTGCTGGAGATATTGTAGGTATCAAAGATTACGCAGGAACTTTTGCTACTAATAATGTTACAGTTGGTAGAAATGGTTCTAATTTTGATGGAGTTGCAACAGATCCAAATTTATCAACTGACCAACTTTCAGTATTTTTTGTTTATGTCGATGGAACACAAGGTTGGAAATCAACTCAATCAGATTCAGCTAATTATGGTGTAACATTTATAACAGCTACAGGTGGAACAGAAACAACTTGTGGAGATTATAAAATTCATACGTTTACAGGGCCTGGTACTTTTTGTGTATCATCTTTATCATCAGTACCTTCAAATAATTTAGTAGATTATTTAGTCGTCGGTGGTGGT
>LSRR01000108.1_pt1 | contig 24243 bp, 34 predicted proteins | sample 1162981 | NCBI WGS metagenome assembly LSRR01 (sample SAMN03256433, study PRJNA305521) | marine metagenome | biome: Estuarine; feature: Estuary; material: Brackish water; isolation source: iron chloride precipitation of viral particles from surface water samples | place: USA: Chesapeake Bay ... | reverse complement strand
CAGTTCCTTACCCAGCTGATTTCGGTGATGGTGTTTCTATTTACGAATGGGATGAGGAAGGTCAGCAGTGGGTAAAAGTATATCCATAGCGGCTATGCTGTTCGCAGCATCTGGTACATTCTGATGTGCGTCCTTGTTTTTGTAACCTATGGGCATCTTTTTATTAACCACCAAGGGTCTTGGTTTTATAAAGCCTGTTACTACGATTGTGGACAGAATCGTTACGGCTGGTATGATATATTCTATCGCGTAGACCCTGACGCCATTTGCCCACGGACCTATCGTGATGCTTGATCCTGTTACTGTCATCGCTACTGCCAGTGCTGCCTACAATGCTGTAAAGAAAGGCATTGAGATCGGGCGTGAGTTGCAGGACATGGGCGGGCAGCTTGCCACATGGGCAGGCGCTATCAGCGACATTGATTATCTTGCTAAGAAAGCTGAGAACCCGCCTTGGTGGAAGGTTGGGGGCAACGTCCAAGCTGAAGCCATAGAAATCTTTGCAGCAAAGAAGAAAATTGAAGCGCAGCGCGCTGAGTTAAAGACTTATATCCAATACTCTTACGGCCAATCTGGCTGGGAAGAACTGATGCGGATCGAGGCGCAGGTGCGCAAGCGCAAGCAAGCGACCGACCACCGCCGCGCTGAGATGAAAGAACTCTTTATCACAATCACTATTGTTGGCCTTGCGCTCTTGGCTGGCATCAGTGGTTTGGCTTTGTTGGCATATTTTTTGGTGATGTATGACCAAGGATGACTACGACTTTAATGGCAACGGCAAGATCGACCCGGAAGAACGGGAGATTATGATTGAAGATCGTCGCCGCAGAATGGAAGACGCTGACGCTAAAAGAGACGCACAGCGGAGAATGACTTGGTTTGCTTTGTCTGGTATGGTTTTGTATCCGCTGGCGATCATCTTGGCCTCTGCGCTGGGTTACAGCGAGGCTGCGGGCCTGATCGCTGACATTGCCACAGTTTATGTGGTGGCGGTGAGCGGTGTGACTGCTGCTTACTTTGGATTCAACGCGATGGAGTCGAACAAGTGACGGAAATCATCCTAGTCGCAATCATTGGCTTGCTGATGTGGCGGCTTGCCAAACATGAAAGTGAGAACTGGAAATGATCGGAAAACTTATCGAACCTGTAACGGGTCTCTTGGATAAATTCATCGAGGACAAAGACCAGAAGGCACAGTTGGCGCATGAACTTGCGACAATGGCGGATCGTCATGCTCAAGAGTTGGCGCTTGCACAGATCGCAGTAAACAAAGAGGAAGCAGCAAGCGGCTCTTTGTTCAAGGGCGGCTGGCGTCCAGCGGTTGGTTGGATTTGCGCTGTTGCTTTTGCCTATCATTTTGTTCTGCAACCTTTTTTGGTGTTTGTGCTTGTCACATTCAACGTCACCGGGCTGCATCCGAGCGACTTGCCACAGTTTGACATGACATCGCTAATGACTGTGCTCATGGGTATGCTGGGCCTTGGCGGTCTGCGCACTTATGAGAAGAAACAGGGCATTACAAAATGAAAATCACCGAGGATCAGCTGGCGGCCATGCTGCCGACGAACAAAGAGATCGCGGAGTGGTGCAGGGTCTTGAACTCGGCTTTTCCGAAGTACGAGATCAATAATGCGCGTCGGATCGCAGCGTTCATCTCTCAGTGCGCCCACGAAAGCCGTGACTTCACGGCTATGGAGGAGAACCTGAACTATTCCGAGAAGGCGCTCAACTCGGTGTTCGGTCGCTACTTTGGGCCGGGCAAGCGCAACGCTGCAGATTATGCGCGCAACCCGGAGAAGATTGCGAACTATGTTTACATGGATGAGTTCCGTTCAAAGGCCGGTGCTTTGGGCAATACCCAGCCCGGTGACGGCTGGAAATTCCGAGGCAGAGGTCTCAAGCAATTGACCGGGCGTAACAACTATTCGCGCTTTGCTAAGGACTATGACATGACTGCCGACGAGGCAGCTGAGTGGATTGAGACCAAGGACGGCGCGCTGGCCTCGGCACTCTGGTTCTGGAACACGAACAACCTCAACAAGATTGCTGACACCGGCGAGGTGGCGGCTCTGACGAAGCGCATCAATGGCGGCACGATCGGTCTTGAAGATCGCCAGCACCGCTACAACGTGGCGATGCAGGCGCTGACTGGTGACATCCCAACCCGTGCGCCAATCTCGGCAGACACGACACCAACCTTGCGGCGTGGCAGCAAGGGGCCAGCGGTCAAGCAGATGCAGCAGAAACTTGGCATTCCTGCGGATGGCGACTTTGGTCACGGCACCGAGATGGCTGTCAAGAAATGGCAGACCTCGAACGGCTTGACTGCTGACGGCATCGTCGGGCCTAAGACATTAGCAGCATTGATGAGGTGACACATGGCTAAGAAACCAGGGCTTTATGCTAACATTAACAAGCGCAAGGAAGCCGGAACCTCCCGGCCCAAAAGCGAAAGCACGATCGACCCCAAGACTTACTCGCTGATGCGCCGCAAGGCTGGCGGGTTCAAGGAAAAGAAGGATTAAGGCATCATGACCTTGCCCACCGAAAAGCTATATACCTGGCAACGCGGCACTGACGTACCGTTCCGCACCAGGGTGTCGATGGGCAAGGTCGTGGACACGCGACCTGTCTTCGTGTTCGGCTACAACCCGGATGTCCAGAACGTTGAGGAAACGATCTGGGATCACGGCGGCGTGTACGCCTATCCTGCGTCGGCCATTCAGATGACGATCAGCTCAAGCAGCGCATCGACCAACGCGGTCGTGTCGATCGTGGGCCTGGGCGCTGACTACGTCGAGCAGAGCGAGTTGATCACGCTGAACGGGCAGACGCCGGTCACGACGGCCAAGAGCTACCTGCGGATCAACGGCATGTCTGCGCTGACAGGCACCGTCGCCGACAACATCTATCTCGGCACTGGCACGGTCACCACTGGCGTGCCTGCCACAGTCTACGCCAGGATCATCAACGGCAACAATCGCACAGAGGCCGGGATCTACACCGTGCCTGCTGGCTACGAACTCTATTTCGATCACGGCACCGTGTCGCACGGCTCGGACAGTGCGAACGCTTTCATCACGGCGCGCTTGATGTATCGGCTGCCAGGGCTGCTGTTCCAGACTGGTGCCAAGGTTACGCTCAACAACATCTTTATCCATTTCCCCTTTGAGTATCCGCTGCTGCTGCCTGCCGGAACCGACATCGAGACGCGCGGGATCTGCAGCAAGCAACAGCTCAACGCGGTGGCCACCTCGTTTCAGGGGCTGCTTGTTAAAACGGAGATCTTCTAATGGCCAAGACACCAGCATGGCAGCGCAAGGAAGGGCAGAACCCGAAAGGTGGTCTGAACGAAGCAGGCCGCCGATCCGCCAAGGCCGAGGGTATGAACCTCAAGGCGCCGGTCAAGTCTGGCGACAACCCGCGCCGCGCGTCGTTCCTGGCACGCATGGGCAACATGCCAGGCCCAGAGCGCAAGGACGGTGAGCCGACCAGGCTGCTGAAATCCCTGCAAGCCTGGGGTGCCAGCAGCAAGGAAGACGCGCGGAGAAAAGCCAAGGCGATCTCGGCCAGAAACAAGGAGAAGGACTGATGCCTGAGAAGATGAAGCAAAGCCTGATGCGCCGCGCGGCTGAGATGGGGCTGAAGGGTGAGCGCAAAGATGCGTACGTCTATGGCACGATGGCCAAGATGGAGAAGGGCAAGAAGGAAGAAGACAAGAAGAAGGGCAAGTAGATCCTTGCAGCCGATACCTTCCTGTTTTACCAAAGAGCAGCAGGCCGGGAATCACATCAACACATCCAAGAATGCCGTGGCGGTTTTCGCGGGCGTGCTACCAAATGCGCTACATTTGAACGACCGACGTTCCGGCCTGCACGACATTTGAACCCCCGCTGTCGCTTAACCCATCAGCACGATGGCTGGGCTACTGACCCCCGGCGTCCCACCCGCCGGGGGTATTTTTTGCATGTTGGCTTCCATGCAGATCATGACTTCGTGGCCCTCTAACCGCGGGCTGATCTCTTCCATGTCGAGCACGCACTCTTGCTTCGTCTGATATAGCTCGACGTAATGCAGCTCGGCCACGCTGTTATTCATTTGGATCAGCAGTAGTATCCACATCGCCGTTCCCCCGCAGATATTTCACCACTTCTCGGAGAGCGAATTTCTTTTCGCCATCCCAGTGCTTAAACTCTTCCCAGAGGGCGTTAGCCACCTCTTCGCGCGAAAGTGTCGGTGGGATTGTCCACTTAGCCATCACGTCTTCTCCTGCAGCATGCGGGTCACATGTTGGTTGAGAGTATCAAGAAAGTCATAGGCAATGCGCGAATCGTTATGCGCTGCTGCCACGATCTGTTTGGCCAACTGCTCGCTGTTGATGTTGTTGGCCGCCCGTTTCCGGGCAGCCTCCTGTACGCTGTCAAAGTTGCTCATGACTCAGTCTTCCCACACGAAACGCACTTTTTGCGGCTGTTTGGTGTAGTGCGTGTTCGTCAGCAGGCCACGCATACTGTTCCTACGGCCAACGGCGGCAACTGCACCTGCTCTATGAAGATCGCGCATGGCATTAGTCAGTAGTTTGTAGCGGTAGTCGTCGCTGCCAAACTCGTCGTTGGGCCAAATATAGTCTCGTAGCTGACTGAGCGTCCACATGCCGCCGGAGTTCAAAACAATTTCAACCCACTCGCGAACATTGGCAGAAGTCTCACATGTCGGGACAGGCGCAGGCGCAGGCGCAGGCGCAGGCGCAGGCGCAGGCGCAACCTCCTCGTCATCGCCCCACGCAGCCAGTAGGCTTTTTAGAGGCTCTTCGAACGGGAAATTTAGTTGTTCGGGCTGCTGTGCCACCATCGCGGCGGCTTGATGCGGCGTTTGCCCACCAGTTACCGCAGTGCGCAGTGCCGCTGTTGCGTTTGGGTCTACGTAAGACACCATGTATGGTGTGCGGCCGCGATACTCTGCGGAGGGATTGTCGGCTAACCGACACCGGATCAGGTCTCCGACCCGAAGATCAGCCGCGTATAGAACCCGCGAAGGGATGATACAATTGGCACCGCTGCCAATAACAACGCCGAACCCAGCGCCCGAGTGTATAACGTTGGCAATACTTACAGTCGCCAACATATCTGTGCTCTCATTAGTCATGGGTAGCTCCTATTAGTTTGAGGGCCCCCGCAGCGAGAGAAGTGTTGCGCTTACATCGCGCATGTTTTCTTCGTTAACGACCCACGCGAGGCCGCCTGCTTGGACAATCTGGTCCAAATTCTTTTGCTGTAGGGTGGTTGGTTTGTTGTTGCCCGCTTTGCACTCAATGGCAAAGAACAGGCCGTTGAAGCACCCGACAATGTCGGGAACTCCGGAGCGGCCAAAGCCGCCTGTTGCAGGATAGAAGTAGTAGGCACCCAGCTCTTTTAGTTGCCGTGTGGCAACCGCCTTTACTTTGGCTTCTGGGGTCTGTGCCATACGTCCTCCTTAAGTGTGGTATATCCAGAACAACGTAGGCCCCAGCCGCCTGCCGACATTTTCTATGTCTTCGATAGGTGGCGGATCGCTCAGGATACGCAGCACGCTTAGTTTTTTCTGCAGCCAGTCAGGTAGCTGCTGCTCACTATCGTAGCGTCCAGTCACAGTATTTGCAAGGGAACCGATACCAAAACATATTACTTCGACGCGTTTTGTAGTATCGCATATCGAAACTCTATATGTGGTATCGAGCGAATACTGCGGCCACCAATTATCGCACCGTGTGTGATGCAATATGGTATCCACATGAAGCATGCGCCGCTTGAGTATGTGGATTTGAGGTGCGTGGGCCGCCACGAGTGCGTAAAACTGTGACGAACCCGGATTTAGATTCCAATCATTGTGCTGCTCTGCAAGTTTAGATAACCACATAGAACACCCGGTCGCTGTGCTTGATACCGACCCCCGGTACGAACTCCATCCGTTCGGTGATGTTCAGCACATTGATGCGGTTGCGGTATAGCTCGGGAATCTCGTTATGCCCGTAGATTGTATACTCGTATTTGCTAGGGTCATCAAAGGTTACTACGTCTGGCACTCCGTCATACCGATACCGTGTAGGCACCGCTATTACGCGAACCGCATCATTGGCAATAATCACAGCATGCACCTCTCGTTTGTGTATGTTCATCGCGTCATAGCTATCAATACCCTCTAGATACTCCGTCACCGGCTGCAGCTCTGGGGGCAGCGTCGTCGTATCGCTCCGCCCCATGTTGAGCATAAAGCGCTCCGCGGGCGAGCCCTCTATCAGCCCTATCTTCTGCCGCAGGCGGCGTAGATTACGCAAAAGCGGGTCGAAAAAGTCATAGAGTATCGAGGACACATCGGACCCAGTGAGGTTGACTAGCTCCTGCGGGCTCAGGGGTTTTACATACTTACTAATATCAGCAATGATTTTGTTGGGATCGGATGACGATTTGAGGTGATACTGATCTCGGGTGTCATTAACGCGTGGATTGCAGATGGTCCGTGAATACAGGTTGAACGTATCCCTAGCGTTGCCCGTTAGTCTTATACGCGCATCCTCGTATGTAATCTTGGCAACACCGTAGAGGTCGTCCTTGTTGAACATTATCCACGCCGATAGGCTGCTTATCCGGTAGAACGTCAGGTGCGGGTATGCCTTGCGGGCACTGGACAGAAACGATGTAAACACCGCTCCATTCTGCCCCGCATAGCTACCTTCAGGATACAACCGCTCTCTGATGTGTAATTGCTTAGCGACTATATTTACCATGTTAAGTCCTCACTCGTTGGGTTTGATGAAGCCGAAGGCTGTGTTCACGAAGTTGTTAAGGCGAGCCTGCACAAGACCCTGCGCACCCTCACGGTCCCGGCTGACATGCCAGTCGCAGTCGTGGCTGTAGTTTATAAACGCATAGACCATAGCCAACCGCATGGGGCTTTGTGGGTCTAACAGGGCAAGGCGTCGGGCGTTGATATCCAGAGACTGCCACCAGCGGCCCCAACCGCCACGCTTATCTCCTGTTGCTTCAAATAGAAGTCCTGCAACGACCTCGCGGCGCTCATCGTTCGGTATCCCTGCAAGCACTGGGGCCATGGTCAGCGCAAAGGCCTTGAAGTCCCGTATCTCCTCGCGGAACATCGCTTTCTCGTCACGGCTCACGAGCGTTCTGGCCTTATGCACGAGTTCGTATTGCTCACTGACCAGCACGAACTCGGACTCCACACGCTTGAAGACCAGCTTGCGTTCTGATGATGGCCTGCGCGCTTCCGCCAGCTCTTTGTCCTTTAGCCGGTAGTAGTTTTTAGCAAGGGTCTCAGCCATGTAGCCGTTGTAGGGCAGGTAGTAGCTGTCTGGCCCCGTCGTTACATACTGCCGACCATCGGTCCGGCGAGGCAGGCTCATCCGCCCCGGCAGGTAGGAACGCAGAAACTCATACCAAGTCGTTGAATGGCTATGCCGTGCATTATGCACGGTTACGAACTCTTCGCCTGTCTTGGGGTTGCGTTCCCACACGATGGGCGCAGTGCGTCTGATGTCTTTTCCACTAACGCGGTTTTCTACTTTCCGCTCGCCATAGTAGTTAATGCCATCGACCCCCCACGCCCCGAGCAGTGCGTAGCAGTTGTTGTTGATCTTCTCGATGCGCTCCCACTTGCGCGTGCGCTTGCCAAGCGGTCGGATGTCGTCCTCACGCTTGTGGGTTTTGCTGACGACCGGCTTGGTTCTTTCATACCATTTCTGCACGCCGTCAAAGGTGGATAGGCGGTGACTGTAGTATCTGTAGCCCATTGGCTTACTCCTTGTGTGTTGTGAGTTGGTGGACGATGCGACGCTCGATGCCGCATAGCTCCCATAGCATGTGGTTCATATCCCCGCCGTTGTTCCCGGCGGTGCGCTCGATGATCTCCATGTCAGTGGTTTCCTCGCCTATGCGGTAGAACACATAGGCATAGGGCAAGCCCTTCTCCTGCGCGAACTCGGACATCAGGTCCATCAGGTGCTCAACACCGCTGACGTCGTCGTAGCTGTCATACCACTTGGTATACTCTTCCGAAAACCACAGCACAGGATACGGCCCGCCGTCGTGTCGGTTCCAAACCTCAGATAGATTGTGTTTCTGCACGCGTGGGTCGATGCAATACACCGCCCACACCTCGTCTCGATGCTCGACGTTGCTGAATGCAACGGCGATCAATACGTCACTTCTGTAGCCCATTGGCTTACTCCTTGTGTTTAGGTGGGTAGTGTGCGTTGGCTTTGCGCTCCGCCACACAGGCCGGGCAATGGCATGGGGTTGCGCCAAAATGGGGCTCGTAGAACATGATCAGACGACCAGAGACCTCGTTGAGCCACATCTTTGCTTCTGACGCATTGGCTGAGTAGGTGACTATCAGGGCGTGACATAAGGCAACGATGTGCTTACCCGTCATCACATCCGGTGCGCCGTTGAGGGTATTGTTGATGAAGACAAGCGCGGCCTCCTCGCATTCTTTGTCGGTCATTTTGGTTACTCCTTACATGTGTTGAGTGTTGATGTGCACGACGCTACCCACGTCGGGCGTAGCGCCAGCGTTGTCGAAGATGACCCAGAGCACAGGGCAGGGCCACTCACCCCAGCCCCCGAAGAGGTAGCCGTCGGTGATGACGATGGCGCACTGAGGCTTGAGCCCGTGCTCCTCGATGTATGCAGGCACGCAGCGGACGTCTGTGCCACCGGTTCCTGTTGGCTTTGTAGAATTGGCAAACTTGCCAATATCCTCGGGCTCGTATGCCTCGTGACGGGACACCTCCGTGTGCCAGTAGATCATGTCGAGGCCCTCTGGCTTTACTGTATCTGCCATGTCGGCGATGCACCCAAGGATGAGCGCCTGCTCACGCCGCCCGATGGACCCAGACATGTCGCCCGCACACAGGATGCGCCCTACCTTGTCGGATGCACCGCTTGGCATGTAGATATTATCAGCAAGGTATCGACGATGCGGGCGCCGATAGGTGCTGTATTCGTTACCCGCGCAGCTGTCGGTGATGAACTCGCGCAGCGCCTCACGCCAGTCCACAGGCGGGTGCAGCATGTCTTGGATGCTGCGGTCCACGTCATGTCCCAGCTTGCCAGCAGCGATAGCGCCTTGACGCGCCGCCTCCATGATCTCCTGCTCCAGCGCCTTGGCGTCCTCTGCATCCATCTCCTTGGCGTCGTCCCAGCCATGCTCGTCAAGTGATCCTTGACCACTGCCACTACCCGACCCACCACCGTTAGGCGGGCCGTTCTCACGCAGATCGTTGAACACTTGGGTCGTAGTCCAGCCCTTGTATGTGTCGCTGTAGCAACCGATGGACAGCGGACCATCCATCTTGGCGAAGCCGTCCTTGCCGTGCCGCTCGACGATGCCTGCGTTGATGACGTAGTCCATAGCCATGTTGGCCAGCTTGGGGTCGATCTCTTGCAGGTGGCGGTTGACCCACAGGTCACGACGCATCTTGTGTTCGCACTCATGGATCATCAGGAACCTGACGTTGGCATCACTACATTGCGCGACGAACTCCGCGCCATACACCTCGTCTCTGCCGTTTGTATATGCAGTAGGACACTTGACGGGGTCATGCTCGATGCGCTTGGACCCGATCATAAACACACCATTCATTGCGGTGTATGCTGGGTGAGCAAGGATGGCGATAGCCGCTTTCTGCAGACGCTGCTCAGGCGTCAACGATATAGCTGAGTTTAACATGGTCTTTGTGTCCTCACTTGTCTGCGGTGAACAGGAAGCCGTTGTCGCCACACCACTTGGTGAAGCGCGCGTTCGTCATCACGACGGTTTTCTTGGCGGGTGTGTATGTCTTGGCACGAACGCCATTGACGAAGATGCTCTGTGCCTCGGACGACAGGCGCTCGAAGTATTGCATCCACGGGTCAACGAACTCGCGATCCATCGTAGCCAATGCACGGAACACGACCATACACACAGCCGCTACGTTGGTAGGCACCTTAGCACCGAGCGGGTCATCGAGGATCGCCTGACGGGATGGCAACTCTGCGCTCAGTGCCTCGATAGCCATCAGGTTCTGCGCTGCGTTGGGGCCGATGGCACCGATCAGTGACGCCATGACCGTCTGGTCATCCAGCTGATTACGCTTATGCAGGATACGTGATGCCGTCTCCAGCGATCTGCCCGTCACGAACGCAAGCCGTGCCTTGTCCATCGGGTGATAGATGTCGGGGTTCTCGTCTGGGTTCTTCACGTCCTCAAACGACTGGAACAGCTGCGGGTTGTCCTTAGCATATGCAAGAACTGAGGTATGGATGTCGTTGTTGATACCCCACTCGACGAACTCCATGTTGGTAGACTTACGCATACGCACTACGATGATGGCATTGCGCTGGTGTGCTTGCAGTGTGTCGCCCACACCCTCGGACCCGAGGTTAGATGTGCCGTAGACGATGCTACCCTCGGGCAGCGTGATGCCATTGACCATGCGCTCCAGCATGATGCGACGCACGCCTTTCTTGACGGGCTCGGGCGCCTTCAAGAACTCGTCGAAGTTAATAATCACAGGCTTGCCAAGATGTGCGCCCAACTCTGCGTTCGGCACGAACTCCACATAGTCAGAGATCATGTCGCCTACACGCTGCATGAACTTGGGAACGGAGAAGTCTTGGATGTCCTTGTTGGTGCAGTCACACTCCACATAGAGGTGGTTGGGATGGCGTGCGCTTAGCTCTTTGCGCAGACCGGAGGTCTTGCCCGACCCCATGTCACCCTGCACCACGACGGTGCGCTCTGGGCCAATGTGGGTGATGAGGTCGGCGCACTGGTCAAGGCTCAGTGCATACAGGTTAGATGCAGTAGACATAGATAGACTCCTCAGTTTTTGTTTTCTGTAAGTTTGTTACGTGAGAATTGTGTCCCACCACTCACCAGTCGAGCGAGGGTAGGCTTTCGAGCACTTCTTGCAGACGCTCCGCTGTATCCTTGCGCACCTCGGGCTGCTTGAAGTCGGCAGCACAGGTCAGGTTGTCTAGTGTGCGCTGGAGTTGGCGTTGTGCACGGGTAATCGTAGGGTCGTTGGTGATGTTGAGCGGACCCAACAGCTTGATGAGGCTGTGAATATTCTCCAGACGAGAGTCGTGCAGGCGGCCCGAAGACTTCAATGCACCCGTCTTGTTGTCGTATTCAGTGGCAAGATTGCCAATAAGACCCTTGTCCTCGGGCCTGTTGGGGTTGCCAGCTAAGGCCTCGTAGATACGCTTATGCAAGTCACCTGCCATAGCCTGCATACGGTGCTGCATTTGGCGCTCATAGTGCTCGGCAAGCGCTTCTTGTGCTTCGCGTTCGAGGTCCAGACGCCAGTCATCCTTGTTGGGCAGCGGCATGTAGCTGACGTTGTAGTAGAACTTCTTCCGCACCTCCTCGACGCTCGGGTATTGCGTGGCGTCATACATGGAACCCAGTTCGCGCTGCATGTTCATCACGACCCAAGAGTATTCGTTGTCCACGAAGTCCTGCACGAGCCCCCAGTAGGTGCCTTCGAATGCTGTCGCTCCCATGAATGTATTCACGTGGTCTGGGTAGACGGAGGTCGGCAGTAGTTGCAGTTTAGGCGCCCACTCGTTGGTCATGTTGCGGTTGATCTCATGGATACGCGTAATCAGCGAGCGGATCGCATCTAGCTTGGGTGATGCGAGCAATGTCTTGTTGGCACTGACTAGCTTCTCGTTGGCCACGTAGTTGTCGCGCGCGATGTCCTTGGACACCTTCTTGTCTTTGCGGCGCGTGTTGAAGCACCCGATGTTGATGCTCACCAGCATGCTGCTGGATGAAAGCGAAGGCACCGAGGTCGGTGCCGGTAGGGTCATGTCGAAGCTGAGTTGCTGTGTCATCGTTGTGGTCCTCAGTTGTTGGCGGGGTTGCCAATGGTTTTGGTTTGGTTGGTGTCGGACAGCCATCTGTAGATGGTGGACCGCCCTACGTTGTATGCGTTTGCAGCAAACGAGACGCCGCAAAGCTGTGCGCATTCTATGGTCCACACCCTGTAATAGTTCGGGTATCCATAGTCGGGGTGATAGTTGGGAGCGACGATGCTGTGGGTTGGTGTGGGTTCTACGGCATCAAGTTCTGCCCGGGCCTTAAATACCCAATTGATCAGCGCCGTTACTATCTTGGTTTCTGATTCAAGCACTTGAGTTCCTCCTTGCGTGTAACTCTGGTGTAGCCCTGCTTCGGCAGGGGGACTATGGCCCAAGCCATACGCTCGTTGCGGGCTGCGAAGTCGCCGCAGTCCAAACACGTATCATACCCTAGCGATGCGCGCCTTGTTGGGTATGTGTCGCCACATGATATGCACTCGGGCGGGTTGGGTTTGTCAGTCATCGGGATGCGCTCCATACTAGCTCTCCCCAGTCACGGTGTATCAAAGAAGGCTTTGGCCTTGCGTAACGTGACCATAGCCTGCGTTTTTGTCGTGCCGTCCCAGTTATCCGACTTACCGGAGAGGTAGTGTTCCAGCAGGGCCTTGAGGTCGATGATAAGTTCTACCGCATCGAACCCTCCTCCAGCCTTGTAGCCCTCGACGAACGCCTCGGCTTGGCGGTGCGTGTCGAAGCGCCCAAGTTCACGCTTTGTAAGAAGGCAGGTCACGGCGTAGACGTAGCCATGAGCGGGTCCGACCCGCTCGATCACAAACATGTCCATCATACTATCTCCCTTTCAAAGTCGGGCGGAAAGTCTTTCTCGTGCAGGGGCGGCAGCTTGCTGGCGTTTACCCACCAGCCGACGATTAGGGTCACGCCGTCCATAGACTCACTACCAAGACACGGATTTGCGTGGCCTATCAGGCTCCCGTCCTCGTTGTAGTAGATCTCCCGCAGCTCGATCCAATCCTCGCCGCCGTTGGCTGACGGCATGTTCACGAAGCGATGTTCCCACTCGCCCATACTAACTCTCCTTTCTGGTTGATGGCATTGCGCAGCAGGCGAGTGGTCCCGCCTGCTAACAATATCATCGTTGTGTCTCGCGTGCTGTTGTGCTGTCATTGCACATAGGCTTGCCTTAGCTGTTGCTCGGGGCAACAGAGACATCCACTTGACCTAGACATTCTCAGTAGGTGTGGGGGCGGGGACTGAAGTGGCATAGAAGATTGGCAGTGTTGCCAATAGTCTCATCGGTCCGTCACAAGGATAGCGAAGCAGGCTCAAGCCTGTAGATCGGCACGCATCTGGGCTGCAAGCAGACACACTTGTCCCAGCTATACGATATCTGCCGCGCGTCCTTGCAGTGGTCTGCAAGCCTGCATCATCGGGGAAACCCCTAGCTGGCGCGTGGTGCCGTGAGGCACCGAACAACGATGATAAAGAGCGGGTAAGGGGGCGACGCGTGTGGTGCGGGCCGTGTCACTAATTACTAACTACAAGTATATAATAGCATGATTTACTACGCTACGTCAAGCTTTTGGAGTATTTGTAACGGATTGGTAGGCATGGTGGGCTTTGTGGGGCGTCGCACGGGTGGTGCGTATTGGCAGCGTTGCCAGTATTGGGGCAAGTGTTTGATTTTAAAGTAATGTTACTAATGTTTCTTTAAAAAGACCCAATGTTTTTGCAAAACGGTCTGCAAGTGTTTGATTTTAAAGGGATGTTCCTTATGTATCTAATGTTACCTTTTTTAGAGTATAGGGTTTTCTTTTCGGCTTTTTGGTTTTTGGTGGGTCGTGCATCTGCCGCGCACAGGGCCGGACGCAGAGATCGAAGTGCATACTCCCAGAAAGGTAACATTGGTAACATTGATAACTTTTGTTTAGTTTCAATGGGTTACGCGGCAACAAACGGCTTTGAATGTAGCAAATGTTACCGGCGATTTGGTAACATTTGGCCTCTACGTGTGTTTTGAGCTTACTGGAACGTGTAATGAGATAAGCACGCGAGGCTCGACGCCCTACATATAACTGGTGCGAAACGGCTAATCGCGCAAAAAGTAACCTTTAGGGGGTTGACAACTTCTGATAAAACCTCGATACACTACGTGTATCGAGCCCAGCACTGGCGCTCTTTAGTTGATATTGGCAAGGCTGCCAATTGTTACTCCCCAAAAAGGTAACATTTCGTCCCCAGAGGCTCGACGCCCTATGAGTAACTGGTGGGATTGGCATGGCTGCCAATATTGCGTGGCGGTTGTGTCGGTCGAAGCGCGCAGTGCTGGTGCATGAAACACGATGCTGCCCCGTGCGTGTAGCGGGCAAGGCTCGACGCCCTACAAGTAACTGGTGCGGCGAAGCCGCAGCGAAAAAAAAGACAAAAAAAGGGGCGGACCCAAAGGCCCGCCCCAATCAGTTTCATTCAATCACAGCCGCGACCGTGATTGCCTTGCGCGCATCGACCAGCGCAGCGACTAGCGCCACCGCGTCAACCTCGCCCGTTGGGCTGGATACAGACCGCACATCCTTGAGCAGCGCATCAACCCGCGCCGCCCACTTTTCCGCGTCGGTTTTGGACACGCTAGCGCCGCGCCCTTGCGTTGGCAGTTGCGCTTGCAGCGCCGCAACCCGCGCCGCCTCAGCCTTGACCTCAGCCATTGTTGCCCGTTCATACTCGGCAGCCTCTTCTGCCGCATCGAACACCGCCGCAGCCTCACCCGCGAGATTGTCAGCCTTGGCCCGCAGCTTTGCGGCCTTGGCCTTGGCCGCAGCCTTGGCCCCGCGCGGCGCAGCCTCGGCTTCAGCCTCAGCCTTGGCAGCTTCAGCCTCAGCCTTGGCCGACACCGCCTTGACGCTAGCTAGCGCCGCCTCAGCCTTTTCAGCCTCAGCCTTGGCATCGCCCCGCGCCTTTTCGGCATAGGACAGTTCGGCCTTGGCCTCAGCCAGTTGGTCAGCAACTAGGCGTTGCATAGCTTGCTTGACCACGCGGCCCGCGTTGGACACATAGCCTTTCCAGTCAGTCGCGGTTTTCGTTTCGCCACCGATCACCACGCGATCTGTTGCCTTGACCGCGCCGGAATAGACCGATTCAAATTCCGACACATCGACATCGAGCATACGCGCCGCCTTGCCGAGGCATAGCCGGGTCCAAAGCGCGTATATGTGACGATGCTCAGGCGAGGCTGATTTGTTAGGCCGCGACATATAGGCGAGAGAACCGCCCAGCCCCGTGAACGTATCAAGGAACGCTTGCGTGCTATGTTGCGCCGCAACCATGTCCTCATCAGCTTGCGCGAAAGCAGCATAGGCCACCGCAGGAACATCAACAGAGAAGGGAGAGAGATTAGAATGTGCCATTGCACTACCTTTCGGTTTGAAACGCGACGCCGTTGTGAACGCCGCTAACAACGTTATACACTAGGCGCGGCCCAGTTTACCCACTTCGCATACTCAACAGCCCCGTTTTATTGGCAAGATTGCCAATATCCGACCCCCACCGGAGGGCATCCCCCCGCAGCAGCGCCGCGCCGCGCGCCCTCTATACATACTATTTTACACGACCGGGGGCCATTTTTGCAAAGTTGCAAAGTCTCTACCCCCACCCCCTCTAGGGGGCATACACAACACTTTGGGACTCCCGATTGCCAAAACACCACTTATGCTATTATTATAGGGTATGGCTATGTATCTACGCCCAGAGCTTGGACCCCCACTACCCACCGGGTTCAGTGATCTGAACATCGACCTACCGGTGCTGGCTACTGCGCTAAGCAACTCGGTCGCTGCGCTTAGTAAACATGGTCTAGATGTACCCCCTCCCACTGCGGAGGACGTAGCGAACGCCGAAGGCCTATTGGTCTCTTATGCCTCTAACCCTGAGATGGTCAAAAAAGCCATTTCTGCACAACGGATTGGGACCATGACACCCGCCGCACTTAGACAAGTAGACCACCTCCTTAAGCAGTTTGGCTCCGCCATCGTCGGGGATGCCGTACAGATCCGTGCGTACGTCACGAATAGGCTGCTGGAAGAGTCAAACAACGCTGACCCACGCATACGCATGAAGGCCCTAGAGCTGCTCGGTAAGATTAGCGACGTAGGGCTGTTCGCGGAGCGCACGGAGGTCACAGTTACGCACCAGACAACGGATGACCTGCGAGAAACCCTGCGCGCCAAGCTCGGCAAGCTGGTCAAAGACGAGGTCATCGACGCGGAAGTGGTGGATTCGCCAAAGCAAGTCGTGAATCTGAGTGCGGTCATCGACCGCTTGGGTGACTGATGGACGGCGGTCTTAGCCCCAACGTGCTGGGTTTTACGGAAGAAGAGCTGCAAATGCTCTTGAAGAACCTCGATAAGCTGACCCCGGCCGAGCTGGCAGAGGTCACAAAGATGGTCGAGGAGCTGGAGGGTCGCAAAGAGCGCCAGCGCAAGCAGGATAACTTGATTGCGTTCTGCCAGCACATGCAGAAAGACTATAAAGTCGGTGCACACCACAAGCGGTTGGCGGCACTTTTAGAAGATATTGAGCGCGGCCATAGGGATCGTATCTGCGTGTCGGTGCCCCCACGCCACGGCAAGTCCCAGCTTGTCTCTATATATTACGCTGCATGGTATCTTGGCCGGAACCCCGGCCATAAGGTCATGCTGGTCTCCCACACCACTGATTTGGCGGTCGATTTTGGTCGGAAGGTGCGTAACCTGATCGACACGGCGGAGTTTAAAGAGGTCTTCCCGAACGTGGCGCTGGCCTCAGACAGCAAATCTGCGGGGCGGTGGAACACAAACTTTGGGGGCGAGTTCTTCGCCGCAGGCGTAGGTGCGGCCTTGGCAGGCCGGGGTGCACATCTTCTTTTGGTGGACGACCCCCACTCCGAACAGGACATCCTGAACGGGAACTTTGAGGTCTTCACCAAGGCCTATGAGTGGTTCACCTTCGGTGCCCGTACGCGCCTGATGCCCGGGGGCCGGGTCGCAATTGTCCACACACGGTGGCATCTCGACGACTTGATTGGGCGGGTGGTGCGTGACATGACGCGCAGCCCAGATTCGGACCAGTACGAAGTCTTTGAATTTCCAGCAATTTTGGAGTTCGAAAATGTAAATACCGGGGAAATGGAGGAAAAAGCCCTCTGGCCCGAGTTCTTCGATCTGACCGCGCTCAAGCGCACAAAAGCGTCCATGCCCCTCTATCAGTGGAACGCGCAGTACCAGCAGAACCCCACCTCCGAGGAGGCGGCACTTATCAAGCGCGACTGGTGGCAGTCGTGGCCAAACGATGAGCCGCCCGCGTGCGAGTATGTGATATGTTCTTTGGACGCGGCCGCGGAAAAGAATAACCGTGCGGACTACACAGCGCTGACCACGTGGGGGGTGTTTCTTAATGAGGAGTCCGACCGCTATGAGCTGATACTATTAGATAGTATCAAGGAGCGTTTTGAGTTCCCAGAGCTCAAGCAGCTCTGCTACGACCACTATAAAGAGTGGGACCCCGATGCCTTCATCGTGGAGAAAAAGTCCGCTGGTGTGGCCATTTATCAAGAACTGCGCCGCACGGGCCTCCCCGTGCAGGAGTATACGCCGCACCGCGGCACCGGGGATAAGTATGCGCGCCTCAACTCTGTGTCTGACATTATAGCCTCCGGTATGGTCTGGATGCCCCCTAAAGCGTGGGCAGACGAGGTCATTGAGGAGATGGCTGCGTTCCCCAACGGGTCACATGACGACTTGGTTGACTCCACGGTGATGGCGCTGATGCGCTTCCGGCAGGGCGGCTTTATCCGTTTGCCAAGTGACGACTACGATGATGAGTTGCCATACAGGCGCCCTGTAGCGTATTACTAGATAAACCTAAGCCCGAGGACTTCTCATGGCCGTAGATAAACCACTGACGCCGTTTAGCCTCGATGACGAGGCCGATATGGACGAGCTGGAAGAGTCCGAGCTCGAAATCGAGATCATCAATCCGGATGCGGTGACCATCGAGGATGAAGACGGTGGCGTGACCATCGACTTTTCCGGTGAGCTGACCGGTGAGCTGCTGGGCCCGGCGCATGACGACAACCTCGCCGAGTTTATTGACGAAGACATTCTTGGCTCCATGGCCAGTGAGCTGATCAGCGACTTTTTGTCTGACCGGGAGACCCGCAAGGACTGGGCAACGGCCTATGTCAACGGTCTGGACCTGCTTGGCATGAAGATCGAGGAGCGTGACCAGCCGTGGCAGGGCGCGTCAGGGGTGTATCACCCGATGCTGGCCGAGGCGGTTGTGCGGTTTCAAGCGCAGGCTATGGGCGAGCTGTTCCCAGCCTCTGGGCCGGTGCGCAGCAAGATTATGGGCAAGATGACGCCCGAGAAGGTTAAGCAGGCTGAGCGCGTGCAGAACGAGCTGAACTATCAGCTCACCGAGGAGATGACCGAGTACCGCGATGAGTTGGAGCAGATGCTGTTCCAGCTGCCGCTGGCGGGCTCCGCCTTCAAAAAGGTCTACTACGACCCGATCCTGCAGCGCCCCTGCGCTATGTTTGTTCCGGCTGAGGATTTTGTGGCGACCTATGGCGCGTCAGACTTGCAGACCTGCGAGCGGTACACGCATGTGATGAAGAAGTCCGACATCGAGGTGATGAAGCTGCAGGTCAATGGGTTCTACCGCGACGTAGAGCTGCCGGACGCTGCGCCGGAACCGTCGGATATTCAGTCCAAGTACAATGAGATGGCCGGTGAAGACGGCTCCATCGAAGACGATGACCGCCGGACTATCCTTGAGATGCACGTCACGATGAACATGCCCGATGGGTTTGACGACGCAGATGGCATCCCGCGGCCTTATATTGTGACCATCGACAAGACGTCCCGCACCGTGTTGGCTATCCGCCGGAATTGGTACGAGGATGACGAGCGTCAGCTCAAGCGGATGCACTTTACGCATTACAAATACCTGCCCGGAATGGGATTCTATGGCACTGGCTTGATTCACCTCATCGGTGGTCTTGCTAAGTCGGCAACGTCCATCATGCGCCAATTGATTGATGCCGGTACGCTGTCCAACCTGCCCGCTGGCCTAAAAGCCAAAGGGATGCGTATCAAAGGCGACAATACTCCCCTTATGCCGGGTGAGTGGCGCGATGTTGATGTGCCGGGCGGAACGATCAGGGACTCCCTGTTCCCGCTGCCATATAAAGAGCCCTCGGGTGTCCTGTACCAGCTGCTCGGCAATGTGGTCGAGGAGGGCCGTCGCATCGGCTCCGTGGCGGACGTCCAAGTGGGCAACATGAACCCCGAGGCCCCAGTGGGCACCACCCTTGCGCTGCTTGAGCGGTCTATGAAGGTGATGTCCGGGGTTCAGGCCCGTCTGCATGCGGCGATGAAGCGTGAACTGCGCCTGATTGCTCGGGTTATCCACGACTATATGCCTGAGCAGTACGCATACTACCCTGACGATGACTTCAACCGGGTGGAGGACTTTGATGGTCGCGTCGATGTTATTCCGGTGTCTGACCCGAATGCCGCCACGATGGCGCAGCGTGTGGTGCAGTATCAGGCTGCTCTGCAGCTCGCTCAGCAGGCGCCTCAGCTGTATGATCTGGGTAAGCTCCATCGGCAGATGCTCGAGGTGCTGGGCATCCAAGACGCGAGCGACATCATCAAGCTGCCGGACGATATCAAGCCGAAAGACCCGGTGACGGAGAACATGGCCATGCTCAAGCAGGAGCCGGTCAAAGTCTTCGCATATCAGGACCACGAGGCGCACATCGCCGTGCACATGGCAGCAGCTCAAGATCCCAAGATCCAGCAGATGGTGGGTCAGTCCCCCTTCGCCGGGGCCATTGGGGCGGCCTTGGCCGCGCACATCACCGAGCACGTTGCGATGCAGTACCGCGTCGAGATTCAAAAACAGCTCGGCGTCGAGATGCCCGACCCGGAAGAGCCGCTGCCCGAGGATATGGAGCGCGAGGTGTCGCGTCTGGCGGCCGAGGCCGCAGGCAAGCTTCTGCAACGGAACCAGCAAGAGGCCGCACAGGAAGCCGCGCAGCAGGCTGCCAAAGACCCGCTCACGCAGATCCAGATGAAAGAGCTGGAGCTCAAAGAGCGCGAGGTCGCCCTCAAAGAAGCCGAGGCCAAGCACGAGGCCATGGTGGACTTGGAGCGGCTCAAGCTCGACCAAGCCAAGGTTGTGGGCAACGCCAGCCTGCAGGAGGAGCGACTGGCGGCAGACAAAGAACGCGATGGTGCCAACCTCGCGGCGCGTCTGGCTACACAGCTCGAGCAAACGGCGGCCAAAGAACGCATCGAAGGCGCTAAGATCGGCCTGAAGGCCGCAGAAAACATGGTTAAGGGAGCAGCCGATGTTGGACGTAATAGAGGTGATTCGGGGTCGGATTGAGGAGTATGAGACGCAGCTGGCCGAGTATCTGCTCGGCGGGGGCGCACCCACCCATGACGACTACATGAAGCAGGTGGGCAAAGCCCACGCATTTAAACTGATTAAGCAAGATCTCGAAGAGATTGAGCAGCGCTACATCGAGGACTGATCCTCGCACGAAATCGCCGGATGGTCCGGTGCAAGGGCAACAGTGGGCCCACTCACCACTGCGAAGAGGTACGATATGTACGAAGCGACAGGGATTGACGAGGATATCCTCGCCAAGCTTCCGGAGCCCGCAGGCTACCGCCTGCTCATTGCCACACTGAAGGTCAGCGAGAAGACCGAGGGTGGCGTCTACATGCCCGACAAGATCAAGGACGCCGAGCAGACCGCCTCCATTCTGGGGTTGGTGCTGAAGGTTGGCCCCGAGGCGTACAGCGATCCGGACCGGTTTCCGTCCGGTCCGTACTGCAAGGCTGGCGACTTTGTGATCTTCCGGTCCTACTCGGGCACCCGGTTCAAGATTGAAGAACAGGAATTTCGGCTTATCAATGACGATACCGTTGAAGGTATTGTGGATGACCCGCGCGGCTATAAGAGGGCATGACCATGAACGCACGTGCAGATCAAATTGACGACAACGTCGAAGTAGACGAGCTCGACGACGGTTTTGAAATCGAGATCGTCGACGACGTTCCCGCGGAAGACAAACCGCGCCGTGCGGCCGATGCCCCGGCCGAGATCCCGGACGAAGACGACCTTGAGGGCTACAGCGAGCAGGTGCAGAAGCGCCTGAAGAAGCTGACCTTTGAGGCCAAAGAGGCTGCCCGTCAGCAGGCTGAAGCTGCCCGGATGCGCGATGAGGCGATCAACTACGCCAAAAACGTCGCCGAGCAGAACAAAAAACTGCAGGAGGACATCCAGAAAAACCAAGGCTACGTCGTTGACCAAGCCAAGGGTCGGCTGTCCGCTGAGATTGAGCAGGCCAAAATCGCGTACAAGAACGCGTACGAGGCCGGTGACGCCGATGCGCTGCTTGACGCGCAGGCCAACTTGACCAAGCTGCAGAACGACCAGTACCGGTGGGACACCTTCAAGCCCGCCGCGCGACCGGCAGCGGAGCCTACCGCTCCGGCTGTTCAGCCCGCTCCGCAACAGCCGCAGGTAAAACTGACCGGCAACCAAGAACGGTGGCTGTCCAACAACGACTGGTACGGCAAAGACCGGCGTATGACTTCATTTGCCCTCGGGGTGCATGAAGAACTCGTATACAATGGTGTTGAGCCAGACAGTGAAAAGTATTACACTGAAATTGATCGGGAGCTTCGTAAGACGTTTCCGGACAAGTTTTCTGATGGTGAGGAAGTTGAGGTCCCCGCTCGCCAGAAGAAACCGGCCGCCGTGGTTGCCCCCGCTGCTCGCAGCGCGAAAACGCCACGCAAGATTCGGTTGACCTCGACCCAAGTGGCAATCGCCAAGCGCTTGGGGCTCACAAATGAGCAATATGCGGCGCAAGTTTTGAAGGAACAGCAAAATGGTTGATCGTACCCCACGCACCGAAGAGACCCGTGACAAGACGGCTCGCAAGCGCACTTGGGAACGTCCCTCGGCCCTGCCCACCCCCGAAGCCCGCGACGGCATTTTGTTTCGCTGGATTCGCACATCAACTCTGGGTGATACGGATAACCGGAACGTTTCGATGCGTTTTCGTGAGGGCTACACGCCAGTTAAGGCTTCCGACTATCCCGAGCTCCGGGTGATTAGCGATCGTGATTCGCAATTCCCGGATAATATCGAGATCGGTGGTCTCCTGCTGTGTTCCATCCCCGCCGAGATCGTAGAGGATCGTAGCGCTCAAATGGCCGAGAAAGCCCGTCAACAGATGGACTCGGTTGACCGCAACTACCTCCGCGAGAATGATCCCCGGATGCCCATGCTCCGACCGGAGCGGGAATCGCGGACCACAAACTTCGGTAAGTAAGCCTTACCGATATCGCAACGGAGAGTATCATGGCAATCACTGCCGCTCCCTACGGGCTTAAGCCCGTCAAGCGTGCCGACGGCATGCCCTATGCTGGGGCTACGTCCCAGTACCTGATCGACCCTGCTGGTGAAGCGACCAACCTGTTCTACGGGCAAGTCGTTATTATTGGTGCGGATGGTTACATCGCCCTTGCCACCGGCACTGGCGCTGACCTGACCACCAACAGCATCAGCGGCACCACTGGCGTCGGCGCTATCGGCGTGTTCGTCGGTTGTGAGTACGTCAACGCACAAGGTCAGGTGCTTCACGCTCAGTACTACCCCTCCGGGTATGCTGCGCCCACGGGCACCTCGATCAAGGCGTACGTGGTCGATGACCCCAATGTCCTGTTCCAAGCTCAGCTGGACGGCACGGGTGCTCAGACCATCATCGGCACCAACACGTTCTTTGCTGCAGCTCAGTCCACCTCGACAGGTTCGACCTCGACGGGTAACTCGACTTCGGCTCTGGACGCCACGGTCCAAACCGCAGCGGCCGCCTTCCGCGTCGTTGCTCATGTGTCACCTGCAAGTGACGCGTTCCCGGATGTTCTGGTTAAGTTCAACCCGGGCGCTCACCAGATGACCAACAACGTCGGTCTGTAAGGAGTTAAAAAATGGCTATTTCTCGCGCCCAGCTCCTTAAAGAGCTTCTTCCCGGTCTTAACGCACTGTTCGGTATGGAGTACGAAGCGTACGAAGGCGAACATGCTGAGATCTACGAAACTGAAACCTCGGAACGCTCTTTCGAGGAAGAGGTCAAACTATCGGGTTTTGGATCAGCTCCGGTGAAAGCCGAAGGTGCCTCCATCTCCTATGATAACGCGCAGGAAGCGTTTACCGCACGGTACACGCACGAGACTGTCGCTATGGGTTTCTCCATCACCGAAGAGGCAATGGAAGACAACCTGTACGACTCGCTCTCGGCTCGTTACACCAAGGCTTTGGCTCGCGCCATGGCGTACACCAAGCAAGTCAAGGCGGCTTCGCTGCTGAACACCGGGTTTGATACCTTCCGCTCCGGCGATGGCGCCTTCCTGTTCAGCACGACCCACGCGACTGTCGCTGGTGGCAACAACGCGAACCGCCCCTCGGTGGCTTCGGACCTGAACGAGACCTCGCTCGAGCAGGCTGTGATCGACATTGCTGGCTACACCGACGAGCGTGGCCTGCTGATCGCTGCCCGTCCGCGCAAGTTGGTCGTTCCCCCGGCGCTGATGTTCGTTGCAACCCGTCTGCTGCAGACGGAACTGCGTGTCGGCACCGCCGATAACGACCTGAACGCGCTGAAGTCGAACGGCTCGATCCCGGAAGGGTATCGCGTCAACCACTACCTGACGGACAATGACGCGTGGTTCCTGACCACCGACATCCCGAACGGTATGAAGCACTTCGTGCGTACGCCTCTGGCGACCTCGATGGACGGTGACTTCGACACGGGCAACGTGCGCTACAAGGCGCGTGAGCGTTACTCGTTCGGCGTGTCCGATCCGCTTGGCATCTACGGTTCGCCCGGCGCTGCCTAAGCATCGCTTGCTTCTTGGAAGGCCCGCTTCGGCGGGCCTTTCTTTTTGTCTTAACATCATGTACGGTTTGCATAGGCAAACCCCAAGCCGTGCAGACAGGACGCCTACCTGACGATGCACAGACTGTACGGCGAAACCTTGTGCATGAGGTAATGCAATGGCTTCTACCACTTTTTCCGGCCCGGTAACTTCGACCGCTGGCTTCATTTCCGGCGCTGACTCGCTCGTTTCGGTTACTGGCGCTACCGCCACCGTCACGGCAGCTGCTCATTCCGGTCGTACTGTTCTTTTGGATCGCGCTGCTGGTCAGGCCCTGACACTCCCCGCCGCTAGCGGAACGGGAAACAGCTACAAGTTTTTCGTGGCCACCACGATAACGTCTAACAGCACCACGATCAAAGTGGCTGACGCGACCGACATCATGGCTGGCG
>LSRR01000126.1_pt1 | contig 24367 bp, 45 predicted proteins | sample 1162981 | NCBI WGS metagenome assembly LSRR01 (sample SAMN03256433, study PRJNA305521) | marine metagenome | biome: Estuarine; feature: Estuary; material: Brackish water; isolation source: iron chloride precipitation of viral particles from surface water samples | place: USA: Chesapeake Bay ... | reverse complement strand
CTTTTAAAATATCGCCTTCCATCATATAGATAGGTGTATCCAAAAGAACGAGTGTAGCATCTGCTGGCACTGAAATGGTTTTAGCAATGTAAACTGTTGTGCCTGCAGCTGTAGTTGATACACCAGTTGCACCTGTTCCTAATCCATCTATAAAGACAGAAACATCTGCAGCGTTTGTACCATCTACGTTAGAAACAATGATGGAATTTAATTTTACTATTACACCAGAACCAACAGTCATTAACGTGTCGGTAGGAGTAGCAGATAAATTCCAACCAGCGTTTCCGCCTAAGATCGAAGTTACATTTACTATATTTGGGTTTGCCATATTATCTCCTTATATTAAAAAACAATTGCGAAGGCAATAGCCTTTCCGTTTGTTGCATAGGGTCCTGAAAAACTTAAGTTACCAGATCCATCTGTTTGTAAAGCCTGTCCACTAGTACCGTCAGAACTAGGTAACGTAAATTGATTAATTGTTGTAAATAAAGAATTAACATCTACAACATCTGTACCATTAGAGTATACTAATCTAGTTCCTTTATCGGTTGTTGAAAAAGTAAATCCAGAACCACTAACTGTTTTAAATTGAACTGTGAATGCTCCACTGGTTCCATTAATAATAGTATATGTTTTTTCAATGGAATCTGGAATGGTTACGATTTGATTTCCTGTAATAGTACCAGTAAATTTTACAACCGCGTTTCTACCATTAGATAAAATACCGTCTGTTACTGCAAGAGGTGTAGTGTTTGTTCCACCAGCAATAGATACTTCTTGATATCCTGCAAAACCTTGTTGTATTAATTCTAAATTGGTATTTGTTTTATCTCCCCATGTCCCAGAGTTTTCCCCTGTGGCCATTAATTCTAAACCCAAATCTGTATATGTAGATGCCATTTTATTATATCCTTATTTATATTAGTATTATAGTTTCATTATGCAGCAATATCAACCTCAGTCCAAACCACATCTAGTCCAGTATTGACTTCAGCCCATGCTGTAACCTTACTAGTTCCTTGTGCTATAGACATAACATTTCCAGTTACTATTACGTCTGAATTTGCTTCAATTGTGATAGACCCTATATTTAAAGTAGCTGTTGTTCCAGTAGCTTCAGCTGTGGAGACAGCATCTACATCACCAATACCTGTAGTTAAATTTTGGCCTGTGACTAGTACACTAGCATCTGCCTGTGTATTTTCATTGCCTACATATATATTTAATTCTTGTCCTGTTATATCTACTAAAGTATTCAAATCTACAGAAACACTAGAAATACTAGTAGACAAATTTAAAGAAGAGGCGGTCACAGAAGCATCAGCCTGTGTGGTCACTCCTTGTATATCTATTTGAGCATCAATTCCAGAAGGAAAAGCATCTACCGTAATAATTTCACTTATTTGTCCAGTAGATAATGTTAAATCATGTTCAGCTACATTAACAAATATATTACCATTTGCTTGAATGTCTACAGTTCCAATTCCAATGGAAGCGGATACACCATCAATTTTTAAACCTTCTGCTTCACCAGAAGAAGTTTGTAAACTGCTTCCTGAAATAGAAACTTCTACATCTGTAAAGGCTGCTTCGTTTCCAATTGCTGAAGTTAATGAAATTCCTGTTACATTAATATTTGCGTCTCCTGTAATGGAAACAGAATTTATATTTGTTGTAACAACTTCGCCTGTTATATTTACATTTGCATTAGCTGCAATAGTTACTGAATTGATATTTGTTGTAAGTGATTGGCCTGTTACATTAATTTGTTGACCAATAGCAACTGTAGTAGAACCTACATTAGTAGAAGCGGTTATACCGCTAACCGTTACTGGAAGAGCTTCGTTCCAAGAACCTTGACTCCAGGTACCTCGTCCCCAACCAGTAACGTTAGCCATTTAAAGCCCCTTAACTAATTCGTAAGATGGCAGCTGTACTTGTATATGCTGGGAATTGAACCGTGAATGTACCTGCTGTTGCAGTTTTATCTCCACCAAAATCCAAAACACATACCGCAGCGTTAGCATTACTAGTATTATAAATTAATGCGCCTCTTGCAGTTAATGTTACACCTGTAAACGATAAATTACTAAAATTAGTGATTGCTGTATTTACAGAAAGTGAAGTTCCAGTATTTACTAATGCTTTTCCTCCAGCTGTGTATCCTGCTGGTGAACTAGATTGTCCTCCTGTTGTATAGGAAGTAGTAGATTTTCCAAGAACTGCTGTGCTTGTGTATAATGCTAATTTAAATTTATTACCACTTGCTCCCGCTGTATCAAAATCATGTTCTGCCTGTAATAATTCTTGTTTAAAAGAATTACAGATTGCGTTTGTTGTTATAGCCATTTTTTATTCTCCTTATTAATTTTTAAGATGGTGATGGTGAATCTATTTTAATTCTAGGAACTCCATCAATAAAATCATCTCTACGTCTTCTGCCCATTTGTTGTAAAGCAAAAGCTTGTATTTCTTCATTATACTTGTCTGAATATAGTTTGTACATATCTAAAGGTCCTTTTAGATAAGAAAAAGCTTCTGATAAAACACCATATAATAAAATAGATTGTTGATGTTGTGATAAATAAGTATTATTACTTGCTGTAAAATGAGGAGGATCAATTATATAATTGATTTGTACTTGATAAGTAGAAGCTGGAATAGGAGCTACAACAGCAGTAAATTCATCCCACATAGCGTAGGATACAGGAACTCCACTAGCTCCAGACTCATTATATTCAGTAATATAAGTCTGGTCTCTTTTTTCTAAAAAATTTCTATTTCCACTAATAATTGTTTCCATACTTCTCATTAATACAAAGTCAGAAGGCATCGTTAGGTACCGTTGTCCAGCAATAAAATTAGAAGTAGAATATTTTCTTAAATCATCATAATCTACTTTTCCAGCAACATTTAATTCTACATTGGTTAAAAATTGGTCAATTAAAGTATCAGTTAATACAGTATCCCCAACTTCGGTATAGTTTCTTACTTGTGTTAAAAATTGTGTATAAGTTATAGCCATTATGATATTGTTATTTTTATTGTTCCTATTTCTATTATAGCCTGTCTTCTGGTGTTTTGAATAGCCCCGTTATCAGGAATCATTCCCGATGAATTAAAAGCAAAATCTCCTGGAAGCTCTAAACTAACGGTACACATACCCTCGCCCCCAGAATCCGCTTCCACATTATTAACGATTTCTGGTTGTTGAAAATCTTGTGATCTTACATTAGCTAAAGCAACGGCATCCGCTTTATGATAAGGAGGATCTAGTTGTGGATGTTTGGGTTCATATTCAGAAATATGTACCCACGAACCTTGCCATTCTTTTACCATTTCTGTGTAAGGAAAAGCCACTCCAGAACGATCGGATATAGATAAAGATCTTTTTCCTCTTGCTTGATTTCCCATAATTAACCTGCTGGATAATAATTTTGAGGTGAAATATAAGAGGAAGTTCTTTGACCATCTTCTTCTAAAGCTCTCATTATTTCATCTTCATATAATTGTTTTAATAATTGAATTCTATCAGGAGCTATTTTTTGTGATAAATAATAAGCAAGTCCTGCACACATAGCTGGCATAAATCTGTAAACAATATCTGCAGTATTAGTATAAGCTCCCGCATCTTCAATTCTTCCAATGTAATAATATTTTAAATACGTATAAGTAGTAGCATCAGGAGCTTGATATAAATAAACTTGTGGTGTTGTTTCTCTAGAAATATAATATTGAGAAGGTTGACCAGTAGCTCCTTTATTCGGAAGTGCCGCATAGGCAGAACGATCTATTTTAGTTAAAGATACATCTTGAGTAGATGAAGTAACTGCAGAAGTAGTAGAGATATATGCTTCTAATACATCATTACAATCACTAGGAGCAGCATATTGAAATGTGCCAGCTGTTAAAGCTTGAGTTTGTAAAGTTACTTTCCATAAATGAACGCCTCTATTACCCCAGTCAGAAAATAATAAATTTAATGATCTTCTAGCTGAACGTAAATCATGACCAGAGTTAGTTCTTACACCACAACGCTCATAGGCTTCTTCTATAATGTCATCTATGGTTAAATTAAATGATGTAGTTCCAGAAGTTGCCATAAATCATGACCTACTTCTTTTTAGATTTTTTAGAATCTTTTTTTGAACCTACTTTTCCAGTAAGTTTGTAATTCTTTTTTCCACCGCCCATTGGATAGCCCATATTATAATACTCCTTTAAAGTTAGTTTCTCGTATTAATTTTTTACGATTATATACTTTTTTAGATTGTACCACTTTAGCCTTATAACGTCTATCACTCAACTTTTTAGCTATTGGATTTGATTTTTTTTTACCTTTAGAACCTAAACCTGGTTCCAATTGTCTGGCCATTTGTGATCTAGATATTACCATGGTCTATACTGTGTTTTATTATTGTCATCTCTGTATGCCAATAAGGATTGATTTCTATTATTATCTGAGTCCCATGAAACATGGACCCAGCCACTGTCGGGCTCACCAGATCTATAAAATTCTAAAATTAATTGATCAAATTCTAAATTATCTTTAATCCATTGGGCTAGTTCTTTATTATCTACGCTTACTACTTCTATATCTGCGGCCTTTCCTTCGGCATGCTGTGATGTAGGTTTGGAGCCAATAGCAATACAAAGTTCTGCAGAACGATATCCAGAAGATACTATAACAGGACAATCAAAATGAGAACGTATGGGCTGCAAAACATTAATACAAAGATTTTTTAAATTATCAATGTGTGCTGGTGAAGGATTATTGGGTATACCTTTCCTTTCGGCTGTTTGTGATTTGACAAGCTCACTTAATTGAAAATTTGCTGAAAGTTTCATAACGTATATTTAAATGGATTACAATTATCTATAGTTTTAAGTTTATTACATTTGCAATCTTTTAACAATAGACAGAAACCTCTACAAACCCAATAAATACACTGTGTCATTTTTTTATTTTAGATAAAGCTTTAGCAATACTATCCATTTTGTTTGGATATTTTTCATTTGTAGTACAACTTACTGCCATAAAAAAATAAAAAATAATAATAACCCACAAAACTGGAATAGTATATTTTGGTTTTAATTTCATTAATGCCCTTCAATCTTTTCGATTCGTTTAATACCGTGTTTATCTACATATACTTTTGCTTTCACTACAGAACATTGTACATGTGAATTACCACTATCATTATTTCGTTCTATTTTTCTTTTCGTTTCTAGACACTCTGATAATGATTCTTTGTGTGAATGTTCTATCATTTTATCGTTTAAAAATAAACATAAAGCTACAACCATTTCGATCATTAGTGCTTACCATTGCCATTACTAAACTTAATATCTCGTGTAGCATCTTTTAATCGCTCTACATCTTTTTTTAATCTTTCAATTTCTTTATCGTATTGTTTTAACATTACTCCTGTATGGACATTATCTTCCAACATTTTTGCATGTTTCTCTAATTGTTTCGTAATGTATTCAATCAGCATAAACTGTTCCTGGTCAATTGGTTTTTGTTTAGATGCCTCTAACAAATCTTGTTCAAATAATTTATTTTTTGTTTCTAGTTGATTGAGTCTTTCAATCACGCCAAAATAGGCCCATACTCCTAATGCTACTGCGCCTACAATAGCTAATAAATTTCTTATAGGTAAAGCTACGTTTGTATTATCGTTTATTTTCATAGGCTATCTGCATTTCCACCTTCTTCTAGCCTGTCGTAATCGTGAATTTGGGTCTTTAGCCGCTTTGGGAAACATTTTCATTTGCCCTGCTGATCTAGCACAAAAAGACTTTCTTCTTGCAGCTCTTTTTGGACCTGGATTACTTTCTGTTACTGCTGTTTTTAATTTACTTCCAGGATTTTTTCTTCTGTAAGCCATAACTCCAGCTTGAGTCATGCCAGCTCCTGCTTTAGTAGATCTAAAATTTTTTTTATTTCTAGGAGGCATGCCTCCTTTAGCAACACCTATTGGAGTTGCTTCTTTTTCTTCTACATACTCTTGTAGTTGACCATTATTTTTACCGCTTGGTAATTGGGAAATATTTGCATATTGATCCAAGATACTTCCTGGTACAGCAAAAGTATTTCTAGCCATTTAGATTACGGCTGTTGAGATACTAAGCCTGATCCTGAATATTTATCTGTAAATACAGTATATGCTGTGATGTTTGTTTTAGTATGACAATAAATACCTTGTGGAAAAACAATTCCATCTTCTGGAAGATTTAAAGTATAAACATCAGTATTAGGTACATCGACAGTTAATAAAACAGTACCAGTGCTTGATCCAGTTGATAATGAAAGAACTCCTGCTCCCACTCCATCTGAAGCGACAGAAATTGCTCTTAATCTAATTGAAGGTGCAACGATTGCAGTAGCTCCTGGAGCTGCAGCTGATCTTGTTGCTTGAATATCACATTTAAATCCCATAATTCCTCTATTGTATCTTTAAATTGTGGGGACGTAAATACGCCCCCACAAAAGTTTTATTGATTATGCTCCTGCAGAACCGAAGATTCCTCTAGGGTCAGACCAACCGAAGCTGTATCTTTCTCTAGCTTTAAATCTAACGTTTCCAGTATCAAAATCACCTTCAATGGCAGTTTTGATAGCGCTTCTTACGAAGTGCTTCATACCATTTGGTGCATCAGTAAGGATAAAGAAAGCATCAGTGTCAGTCAAGAAATGATTAACTCTGTAACCTTCTGGTACCATACCCATGTTCATAACCGCGTTAATATCGTTTTTAGCGAACGCGTTAGATCCACCAGGTGTAGTTGATAGAGGAGATTTCAAAATTCGCTCAGCAGTAAATTGTAATTCTTTTGGAATTACTAATTTTCTACCCATAGTAGCGATTTTTAATCCTCTTTCGTCAACAAATGCTGCGATGTCAATCAGAGACTGCTCTAAAGAAGTTTCTGATAAGTCAGCTGCTGTAGACAATATGTTTTTAAAAGTTCCACCATTAGACAGAGGGTGATCGTTAGCTAATAAAGCTTTTCCGTCACCACCTGGGTATGATGAACTAAAACCATTGTTTAGTACATTAGCCGCAGTGATTTGTTTAGTTTGAGACATTGAACGAGCAAGCGCTCTAGTATATCTAGATGCTAATCTGTCGTACAAGTTATCTTCAATAGCTTCCTCAGTAATAGCAAAAGCAAGTGCTACTGTATTATGAGTGTATCTAGAAGTGTAAGCTTCAGATGCTTGGTCAAAATTAACCATTGCACCTTCAGATTTTACTGCCGCAGCACCAAAACCTGTTAGCATTACTTCCTCTTCGAAAGCTCTGTCAGATGACTCAGTCATGAAGATTTCTGCATGTTCATTGTCATATCTGTTATATTCCAGGCCGAATAGTGCATTCAATCCTGGCTCTAGTTCTTTAACTAGTTGTGATCGTGATATAGCCATTATTTATTCTCCTATTATAAGCCTACACCATTTCCACCATAAGAGTAGAAATGATTGTTGATTCTTACAAGAACATCAGCGTTCACAGAACCAGCTGTATCGTTAGCGGTATCTTGAGAGATATCGATAGCTTGAACTGCAAATGTATTTGCAACTCCTGATACAGAGTAGTCTAATTGAACTTTTGATATACCTGTTTGAACATTTCCAGTCACGTCAGTGATTGAAAAGTTCTTGAAGATGTCTGCTACAGCGAATGCTCCATCAGAATCAATTGAATAAACTACTTCTGGATCATCAATGACTGAAGCGACAATTTCGCCTTGAGTCGGTGTGATTCCACCTGGGTAGTAGTTCTTCCAAGTTGGTTTCTGAGTAGTCGGATCGTTGTAGAACACTCCGTTAAATACTCCAACAACAGCCGCAGAAGTGTTAGCAGTAGCTCTTTGGATAAATCCTGTAGAAGTTGGTATTACCAAATCCCCTTGAAATATCGCAGTGCCGTAACCTGCTTTAATTCTGTATCTGTTCTGAGCATTTATAAACGGAGAGCCATCTAACTTTCTTACTGGTCTAAGACCATATTTTTCAGCTACGTTAGCCATATTGTTAGTACTCCTTTTTATATTTGTTTCAGTTTATTTTGGGATGGTTATTGTCACAAAATTAGGACTTACTTCCACCACCAAAAGATACACGAGATTGTCGATTAATATTAATCGGCATCTCAGGTCGTTGCTCCTTCATGACATCATGATCAACCGCTTCCATTTTATCCTGAGTAATTTTACTAAAATACTCAGCGCGCGATTGCACAATCTCTTCAGGTATCCTTGCCAACACAAGGCCAGCAACCCCGATCAAACCTGCGTATTGTCCGTCTCGAATAACTGGGTATCCATGATCACCGATAGTATTTTTAATTTCTTCGGCTCTTACAAATTCCCAACCTTCTCTAAGTTTCTTAGATACGTTTGCAGTATCTTGGAAACCCATAGACTCGACTCTGATCCATCTGTGGACCATGCCGACTGGCGCAGGTGGTGCGTCCAGAGCTGATGGTGGCGTCCAAGGTTTTTTTCTAACCTCTTTATGTTCTTCTGACGCGCGTGAAGTCTTATTTAACTTATTATCGCTCATACTATTGTACCTCCTTCACGTATTTAGCGTATTCTTCTAGTGGCACCCCTAATTTTTTGGCAATAGCCACCTGTGATTTGGTGAGTCTCACAGTTTTGCGTCCTTGCTGTTGTCTTCCAGCACTAGCAACTTGTTGGACGGGTTCTCTTCGTTGCTCTTGTACAGCAAACTTATGAGGAAAATTTTCCTTCATTCGTTTGTCTATTTCATTATAATACTCTTCACTTTCAACATCAACACCCATACCCACTAGATCTTCATGGATGGTGAAAGCGGCATTAGTCATGATTTTATCATTACCAAACCAAGTATTCTTTTGAGCCCAGGACTTAGCTTTTGGGCTAGGTTCTGGAGCAACAGGTTTTTGTTTTTGTTCTTCCTGTATCTCAGAAGCTTGTGTTTTTTTCTGCTCTTCTAATTGTCTTAATCGTTCCGCACGATCAGCCATTTGCAATTTAGCTTTTTCTTTTTGCACTGCAAGTTGTGTCAATTCATCATTTGCTTGCATAATTGCATCTGTATCATTAGCTTCAATAGCAGATTTTAATTTAATTCGTACTTGTTCTCTTTGTGCATCTACTCTTGCATCAAATTCTTTCAAGTATTGTTCATCAGCACTATCTAATTTTTTTTCCGATGTTTCATATTTTTTATGAAGACCTCGTGCAAATTCTAATGCTGCTTGTTCTCTACGTTCCGCTTCTCTATATCTTCTTGTTAATTTATCTATTCTTTTTTGAACCGATTCAGATATTTGATTTAGATCGTCTTCTTTTTCTTCTTTTGTTTCTTTTTTTGGATTAGGATTACTTGGAGTAGGTCTATCTGTTTCTTCTTCTACTTCAATTTTTTCCTTTTCCTCTTCTTTACTATGAGAAGTGTAACCTAAATCAACTTCTCCTACATTCAGTGTAGGTTCTTTTGATGGTTCTTCTTTATTTTCTATTTGGATGTCTTGTTCTTTTACATCATCCGTATCTAAGTCTACTTGCGATTCGAACTTAGAGGTTTCTTTTTCTTCTAACATTATATGTTCTCCTATTTAATATAAATGAAGGATGTCTTCAGGTTTTGCGATGGTAGCAATAATCTCATCGTCATTTAAAATACGATGCTCACCGTATTTTGTTTTAAAGCGTGAGCCAGCATATCTTCCGTAGATTACAAACTGACCTTCCTTACACCAAGGGCCTTTGGGAAATCTATCTTTATCCGAATAACAAAGATCCCCTAATGCAACGACTAAACCGACTACGGTTGTCATTTGAATAGTTTCACTTACGTTATCGGTAAGAAGAATTCCGCCTTTAGTTTTTTTCGGACCTGCATAAGGTCTAACTAAAAGTCTGTATCCTACTGGTTTGGGAATTACATCCAGATATTGTTGTATACCTTCTGGATCGGTAGGTATTTCCTGCTCCCTAGATTCGGGTGCGGGCTTATGATTAGACACGCCTATTAAAGACGTATCAGGTGTTACTATCGTCATCGACATTCTCCATGTTCTTCTGCAGGTCTTTTAGATCCTGTAGCAATACCTCTAGGGCATTGAGTTTCCCTCTAGAGTAATGGAGTTTATCGGTCGTGTCTACACCATAGCAAATATGGTCTTTCGTTTGCTCTATTTGTTTTTTAATATAGTGTTTAACTTGGTCTAACGTTCCTAAATCAAGCATCTTTTTTCTTTTGTAAAGCTATTTTATTATCCCCTTTTAAGACAGGGACAAAACCTAAATGAGTAATTAATATATTCCCAATAATATTCATATCAAATTTAGGATAATCATCATAAACAAAAACAGATCCTATTCTCGATCGATCTGCAAAAAATAATGTTTCTCGTATCACATCTATTGTTTTATGAGGCCCATCAAAATGAACTAAATCATAAATATTAAGGACTTGTTTCGATTCTCTATAAATAGGAACTCCATCTTGAAACCGTTTCATAAACTCATCATCACCAATAGAATACAAGGTAAAATTTTCATAAGGTAAATCTTTAAGCAATTGTAATTTCATACTATTTGTATAATCACAGGTGTACGATGTACTATTATCATAATGTTGATAATTTAAATTACCGTAAGGATCAATTCCAATGTGCCAATGTTTTTTATTCTTAAAACTATCTAAAATAATTTTCGACCCTTGTCCTTGTCGTACTCCGATTTCAGCAGACAGAACCTCGGGCCAAGGTACTAATTTACAAGCACCTTCTAATAAATCATATTCGCTACTATCGCCTTGAATCATAATAGCTTTCTATACTATTTTGGGTTGTTAGGAAAGTGTTTAATAATCACAACGGCATCTGCCACAAACGCAGCGTCTACCAAATATTCTATTAATTAATTTTTTCCAATATTTTTTTATCATTATTTTTTCTTTTGTGATTTTTTAATTGCTTTAGCGGTTGGTGCACCTTTGCTTCCAGGTTTTCTCATCTTCTCACCAGATCCTTCTGCAATTCTTTTTTTCTTTTGTTGAATATTATACCAAAGACCTTTTTTCGCCATCGTACCTTTTTTTGTTTTATGATATCCTTCTTTCATTACTTATTTTCCTTTTTACAGTTACATTCGTGACTACACAAACATTGTGTAATACCAAATACTTTACAAACTAGTTCACAAAGTTTTTGTTTTATTTTTTTGAACATTTATTTTCCTTTTTTTGTGTTGATAATATCGGTTGCTTTAATTCCATACACGGCAGCTACTACGGAAATCCAAAGTCCCGTTATCCACCACGGCATATTTTGCAATTTTTCAAAATATAAGTCAAGCTTTTTTTCTAGTGCTGGATCTTCCGCAAATACACTATAAGCTAATAAAAACAAAGGTGAAGATAGGGTTAACAATATGAATTCGTCCTTCCAATCCCCTTTTTGATTTGCATTGATTTGTCCCGAGTACTCAATTTCACCACGCTTCATTTTTTCTGCGTGCATTAATTGCGCTTCGGACATTGCTATTTTTGTCGCTTGATTATTTTTATAAATTTCCGCACCTGTTTTAAATAAGGTGGGTAAGATACTCCAGAGCATTTAGAATACTCCTTTAAAACCTTTTCCTGTAACTGCTTTTCCCGAACCTCTGCACATGCCGCCTTGATTAAAATTTTCTACTTCTTCCATTCTCCAATCTTCATCTTGATAAGGTTTAGAAGGACCCTGCATGGATGGGTTTTCCATCTCTTCTCTCATTTGTTCTGGAGTTAAGATTTGATCTTGTAAATAAGCTGGTTTTTCTTTTGGCATCATTTTTTTCATAGGATAATGATACTATTATTTTAAGGTTGCGTATATACCTTGAGGGTTAGGCCCCTTTTTAGGAGGTATAGTCTTGGTTAATCGCTTACTTACCTTTTTGGTTTTGCCTGTTTTTTTCGCGCGCGACATTGATTTTCTCCTGCGCTACTCTAATTCTAGCAGCAGCTTGTTCTTCTTGTTGTTCTAATTTCATTTTTTCTACATCAATCTTCTCATCAAACTCACCTTCTTTTCGCATCATGTCATCGATAGATTCTTGTGCTCTTCTTTGAATATCTAATGCTTTTAAATCTAATTCTCTTTGTTTCAAAGCTACCAATGGATCTTGTTGTGGCCCACCTTCTGCAGCAACTAAATTTTGTGTTAATTCTGCTACTCGTTTTGCAATCATAGAGTTGAAAATAACTCTAAAACCATCTGGATCTTGTTGGCTCATCGCTTGCATGTTTGGATCTTGTTGAATGAGATCTCCTACTTCCCCATGTGCTTGCATCGCAATGTGATCCGAAATATGTCCTTGTAATAATGCATAGACCATCGGGTTCATTTGTACCATTCGGGATTGAATGAAAGTTCCGTGAGCCGTGATATGTGCTTCGTGATCCTGATCAGGAAATGCTTGTAACAATTCCATCTTTAACGCCTTCGCATTCTCGGTTCCTGGGTCTTCAGGCATCGGTTGTTTTTCAGGAGTTAGTAAAGCATCGATATTTTTTGTACCTAATGCTTCGTATACTCTAGCATAAGCTTCTCGTAAGTTATGTAATTGCGGTGCAGACATCGCAATCTTTAAATTTTCATTGGCAAGTGTTACTCGTTGTGCCATACTCATGATATTCGGGTCTGCCACAGGTATGACATCCACTCTATCATCAAAATCTGTAATTTTTACTGCACGATCTGCGTTATATACAGAATAAGGGTACACAGGAGGTAGATAATCAGCAAATACTTTTGCTAATAATCTAAATTCTTGTCGCATTGCGTAGTAACAACGCTTGTGAATAGCACTCATGACCCTCGAACCACGTTCTAGTAGTGCAATTGTAGTGCCCACGGCTCTATTTTGTGCGTCTTCCCCTAATTGCATGTCGGCAATCGCTGCAAAACGCTGTCCTGCTTGGACACAAAAGCCCATTAATTGAAATAAAGTTTGACTGGGTTCTTTAAAAGGTAAAATTTGGAACTGATCTCTGATATTTCCGCCTGGTGCGTCCACATCTCTGAACTCTCCTGGCTGAAAGGGTTGGTCATCATCCCTGATTCTAATACCACGGCTCTTGAATCCCGCTGGTAAGTTCGCTAACGTACCTGCATCTAACAATTGTCGTAGTGCAGTAGTAGCAGATCGGCTTAATCCACCAATCATATGAATTAATCCAAAGCCATAAAAGCCTAATCCTGGTAAAAATTTGAAGTGAACAAAGTATTCTTTACGTCTTTTTAGTTCATCGTCTTGTGCGTAGTTACGATAAATAGATAAAATCTCTTGAGAGCCTTCATCAATCGTAATAATGTAAGGAACTTTAATTTCTTTTTCATCGGGTCTAGGTAAACCATCTTTTTCAAATTCTTCTAAACTTAAATCTACATGCATTTCTAGAATATTTAATTGATATTCTTTATCGCTAGTTGGTTTCACACCTTCTAATTCGTTTAATTTATCTTGGATGGTATTTTGTTGTGTTGATTTTGGTATTAATTCTACATCTCTATAGAAACCAGACTTCTGTTGTTTGAGTACATCATTCTCACTCATCTTCACAACATGTGTAATTCGTTCGCAATCCATTAAATCGGTTGCGTAATAAGGAACAATTAAATCTTCTGCTGGTACAAATTTAGAAATCGCTCTTTGTTTTAATTCATCATAGTAAATTTTTTTAAAAGCAGATCCAGCTAGTGGTAAATAAAATAATAATTGATCAAAGTCAGGAGTGTACTCTTCCATTTTTTCCATCAACATATAGTTCATGAAATCTTCTACACGTTCTGCTTGTTGTTTTACTTCAGGAGTTTCGGCCCCAACGACTTGTGTACGTACAGGGCCATCACTCGGTAGTAATTCTTTATAAGCTTGTGCTTGGAATTGTGTTACTGCTTCTGCTAGCAATGGGTGTGTTACACCTGATGCTCCAGAAAAAGGACGTGTTTGATCGTTATATTTAAAACCTAATAATTCTAAACCTTGAGTATAAGTTTTTTCCCAATCGGCTCTTGATACTTTGTCTTTGTGATAGTCTTCCAACAATTGAGAAGCAATACGAGCAAGCGTACGCTCGTCCATATCTTCTGCTAAGTTATCGTAAAAAGCTACCTGCTCATCAATCGCTTGACCTAATTCTTCAATTGGATCCTGCTCTTCTTCGGGTAACTCTACGTCAACTTCTTCTGTTTCAACTTCCTCTATCGGAAGTTCGTTGTTGTTGTCGACTTGGGCCATATTAGCAAATCTTAGTTGGTTTACTATATCCTATTTTTGTTTTAACGTGAACCGATCCACCTTTTTTATATCTTGGATTTTTCATTCCGCTTCTAGCTTCGTTAATTGCTTTTACTTTTGCATTGAATGCTGCTCTATCTGGACTCATTACTGGGCCTCTAGATTTCATTGCAATGCTGGCTTTTCTTTCTGCTTCAGCTTGTCTAAATGCATCAACACTTCCTCTTTTAGGTGTGCTCATGTATTCATCTTCCATTGCTTGAGACGCTTTTGGTACTTTTGGTAAATACTCATCTTCCATTAATTGAGATGCTTCAGGTGTTTTCTTACCCATTTTAGATAATGCGTATGCTGCACCTAAACCTGCTAATACTTTAGCAGCTTTTTTAAAATTTTTTGCCATGGTTATTCTCCTTAATTTGTTATAACAGTTATTATATTAACATGCAAACGAATTAAGGACTATACTTATAGTAGATCTTTAAGGTAGTCTTTGCCTTTACCTATAATAAAACCGCCTTTAGCTTTATTATCTACAAATCTAGATAAATCTTCTTTGGCTCCAGAACCTAATTTTTTAGTATAGGAAATAGTGGCATTATTTCCTTCGGGTCCTTTAGAGGCTTGTATCTTAAAATTGTTTTTGTTGTAGCCAATAGTAGTCCTTTTTCCTTCAGGGCCTTTAGATAAATCTGTTTCAAAATTATCTTTTTTAAATTGAAAATTAAAATCTTTTTTATTTTTAGCAGCAACCCTTGTTTTTTGTGTTTTGCTTTCTTTAATAACTTCTATATATGGTTTTTTATCAACTGGATCTACATTGGATTTTATATCAAAAATATCTTCATCCTTATCCATTATAAAAGATCCTTAATATAATCCCCACCTTTACTAATGAAAGCACCGCCTTTAGCTTTTTTCATTTTTTTAGATTGCCCTGCTTCTGATAGTGCAATAGCAATAGCTTGCTTTGGATTCGTAACTTTTTGTCCAGAAGAAGATTTTAGTTTCTTTGCTTTAAACTCTCTCATGACTGTACGGATTTTCTTTTGACCCTTAGTCATTCCACCTTTTTTCATTTCTAATGGCCCATAAAAATCATTAAAGTATTCTTCGGGTGTATCATAACCAAGGCCCTTACCTTCTGTTTCCCACTCTTGTTTTAGCTCTTTGTTAGTTTTAACTGCTGTTCTTTTTTTGTTGCTCACTTCATCTTTTGGCATAAAGCTCCTAATAATATTTATACTCTTTTTTATAATTATTTTTTTCTTCTTGATAATCTGACGATACATCAAAGAAGTTACCTTGCCTGTATCTTAACACAGCTTGAGTGGTGCTATCAACATAGTCATCATGCTGACCATGGGGAAAGGCGGCACATTCCTCAATAACCTCATCTGCAAAACGTTCTCCCTCTGGATACCATATGGACCCTGATTCAAATAGAGGGGCTGTAGCATTAACTCTGGTATGTTTGTCTTTTCCTTTGCTAGGAACAAAAGGAATTACTGGTATACCCATTCTTCTAAATTCATGCATCAAGGGTTCCCCAGACGCTTTGGCCTCAATGATTACGGATTCTGGTTCCCAAAATCTATATTGTTCTAATGCAACATTTTTTAATTCAGGGAAATCAAATTTACCTTTCATAGCATCTAATAACATTAAATGAGCTGCGCCTCCTTCTTGCGGATAAAATACACCCCACGTAGTAATAGCAGAATAGTCTGCAGTTTCTTTTGCACTGAACGCTGTATCATAACTTTGAATAACATGTTGTAATGCAGGTACATCTTTTTTCCATGGTCGCCACCATTCTCTTTTGATGATCGCACCTTCTTCTGATGTTGGGTTTTGCATATACTGTGCTGACCAGTTTCTAATTGGCAACGATGCTTTAACTTTTAGTAGTTCTTCTTTTTCCCAAAATTCTGGCCACACTGGGTTCCCTGATTCTAACAAAGCAGGAAAAGAAATTAATTTCCACTTATCTGCTTTTTCTTCCTTTTGATTTCTGATGAGGGTCCCCGTTAAATCATTCTCTGCCCATCTTGTCATAACTAAAACAATAGAGCCTCCAGGTTGTAAACGTTGTCTGGGGCCTGATGCATACCAATCATAACATCGCTCCATAGCATTACGAGATAACGAATCTTGTTCGGTATGTGGATCGTCAATAATCAGTAGATCCGCACCACGACCTGTGATTGCGCCTCCTACACCAGCGGCAAAATATTCACCACCATGATTTGTTTCCCAACGTCCTTTTGCTTTAGAGTCTTGTCGTAAACGGACATCACCAAAAATTTGTTTGTATTCTGCTGAATCAATTAAGTTACGAACCTTAGAACCAAACCTAGCAGATAGTTCCGCATTGTGTGTTACCTGCATAATTTTTAATTTAGGGAACTTCCCTATCATCCATGCTGGAAAGAACACAGAAGCAAATTCTGATTTAGTATGTCTAGGTGGCATATTTACAATAAGCCTCCCTTTTTTCTTATCTGATATGTCCGTAAAGGCTTTTGCCATTATTTGATGGTGCCCCCATTTTTTTGGGTCCTTTTCTTTTCTACAAATAAAATCAGGCCAAACCTCTTGAACAAAATATAAAAAATTATCCTGGCAAAGTTTAATATGCTCAATGAATTTTTTTTCTACTTCCATTCTTAATTGGTCAGTAGTTAATAGGTCTTTTTCGAGGGGTCCTCTTTTTTCTATTTCCATAGTTTATTCTACCTTACTGCGTTTATGAATCCTGCTCAAGTACACGTTATAAAAAAAAATATATGGGATTGTGGCTAAATTGTGTCAGCAATGTGGCAAGAATAAGGCAGACCGTCAAATGACCCTTAGAGGTTAGCGCGTCCCTCACGCCTCAAGATTATGCGAAGTTATGCAAGATTATGCGTACCGATAATAGATCGTTATTGGTTAGCATAATTTATTTATCGATATCCTTGAGGGCATAGGCGTGCATGAAGTCGAACGCCTCAAGCAACCCGCGCGCCGTGTCGTGCGTTTGGTGTAACAACCTCACGCCTCGCGCCACAACGTTGTAGATTTTCAACGCTCTTTGCTCGAGGGTCTTAACTAAGATAAAAGCATGCGCGCCGTGTTTATTAATACTGTTATGAAAGTTGAATTGATACCCGCTTAGCTGTAAATTATTGCTGTCATTTGCTTTTAATTCTATCCAAAAAGGACGGCGTTTATAAATACAATAAACATCAGCCACGCCTCGCGCTGTTGACGTTTCAATACGTAATAAATAAGCGCTTTTTAATTCTTTTTTAATTCTGTTAAATAGTAAACTTTCGCGATTTTTTGCCATGTTTTATAGTATGTTTTAAGGCGTGTCTTATCAAGTCAACAGGCATAAAAAAAGCGGGCATTTTAAGCCCGCTTTTAATTAAATTAGTTTAATTTTTTAATCGTTCATTTGAGCGTCCAATAACTGACGGCGCTCTAAGTGGTCGATTGTGTCCATAACTTCGGGAGCATTATAAAAAATCATTAAACAATCGTGCGTTTCAAACGATAAATCGCAGTCAATTTTTAACAATAGTTTTTCTAAGCAAGCTAAGCCAAAATTTGAATAATCATTATGTCTATTTAAAATGTCGTAATACTTACCGCCATCTAAAATAATATAGATGTCGCCTAAATCGCGTTTTAAAGTAAAGCATAATTTTTTTTGCCCGTTCCAATTTGCCCAAAATTCAAAAACTTCATTTTTATAAATTTCTTTAATTTCAACATCTTGCATAGGTATTAAAGAATTAGTTGTTATAAATTCTTTTAATGCTTTTATGACTTGTTTTTCTACAATTTTTTTCATTTTTAACCGTCCTTTTTTAAGTTTATGTCTTAAAAATTAACATGTAAATACGGCAAAATTAAGGCAGATTTTAAAATAAAAAAAGCGGGTTTTTTAGACCCGCTTTTAATAGTTATTAATTAAGCAACCTCAGCAATTGGAGCGCTTGTTGCCGTGCTGTTTTCTAGTAGGTAAGTACTAGCGCCAGCGCTTTGAGATAAGGCCTTTAATAAAAATTTATCATCATTTTTAAGGCGTGATATCCAACTTTTTAGATAAGCAAGCGAATTTTGATTAATTGTTTTATCAAGCCCAAAATGCATACAAAGCATATTTGCGGATATTTCAGCGACTAATTCCTCAAGCGCATACTCTAATTGAGCATCATCTTTAAAATATTTCATGTTTTTTTCAAAGCGTGCCGTCCTTGATTTGTGACCCGTCCAATGACTTAACTCATGAAATAAAACGCTGTAATAATTAAAAGACGCTGATTTGTCCGCGACATTTAAAAAGCCCTTTTTTTCAGTCATATGAACATAATCAAGCTGAGGGCTATAGTAACAACGACCCTCATTAGAGTGTCTAAGATCAAGCCCTTTAATATTTTTAATAAATTGCTCAATCTCTTTAATGTCTTTTACCTCATTTTCTTTTTTTTGCGGTAAAACATAGGTCGAGTTAGTAAAGTCCATTTGGTCATAGTTATAAACATAACTAATTTTTAAAAATGAAAATTGCTTATCCATATCCTCATTTTTATGATTTTTAATAGACTTTTTAAACACGCCATAATAAAAAATGGCTGTGCCATTTTGATTTTCACCGTCTTTAATTGTAGCGCCTACCGATTGCCACGCTTTTTTGGTAGCGTATTGCATATTGGTATAATTGTTTTCCTCGCGGTTAATGCATAAAGCCCAAAAATTTATCCCTCGATAATTTTTTAAAGTTAATGCATTTTGCGGAGCGCCTACGCCTTGAAACGATTTAAACCATTTTAAGCCGTCACGCTCTAAGCCCTCAACAATTTTATTCTTTAAAATTGTTAATGCGTCTTTAGTTATTTTGCTGATCATTTTTTTACCTCATTATTAAGTTAAGTTATGGCTTATTAATTAATATATAAATATGGCAGAATTAAGGCAGATGTAAAAATAAAATTATTCAAATTCAATCATTTAATTTTTTATAAAAAAAAATTTGATTTGCCTTATTTGCGCCATAATTTTGTAGCATAAACTAGCTTAATTTAACAAAGGTAATTTATGAATAAAAAAATATATGAGTGTACCGCTTTTAATAATGCGGGCTTAATTGCCATGCAAGCTAAAGGCACTAATGAAATTGAGGCGCTTAGATTTTGTAAAAATGATTTGAGGGACAAGCTTTGGAACTCAAAAACACAATTTTATTATGATTTAAGAAATTTTAAATTTACAATTGATGAGGTTAACAATGTATAAGCCAGTAAAAAAACTATTACGATTTGATAATTACAAAATGAGTAAATCAACAGACTTTGGATATTTAAGCGTTATTTTATATTTAGCACCGCACACTTTAAGCGGTAAAAATATTTGCCCGTGGGCTAGTAAGGGCTGTATTAAAGGTTGCTTAAATTTAAGCGGTCGAGGTGTTTTTAATAATGTAAAACAATCACGCTTGAATAAAACAAAATACTTTTTTGCAGACCGTCCTAAGTTTTTAAAACAATTAGACCATGAAATAAAACTTTATAATAAACGCGCAAAAAGAATGGGGCTTAAATTAAATGTAAGGTTAAATGGCACTAGTGATTTAATTTGGGAAAATTACAAATTAGAAAATGGATTAAATCTAATGGATAATAACCCTACTATTAAATTTCATGATTATACAAAGTCTGTGGAACGCATGAAAAAACAATTGCCAAAAAATTATAGGTTAACCTTTTCAAAAAGTGAAAGTAATTATAATGCTGTGCAAGAATTAATAATGACCTCGAAACAAAATATTGCGGTTGTTTTTAATAAATTACCGAAAAGCTATTTGGGTCGTAAGGTAATTGACGGGGATTTAAACGATTTGCGATTTAAAGATCCTTTAAATTCGATTGTTGGATTGATTGCTAAAGGTAAAGCAAAAAAAGACAATAGCGGATTTGTAATTAACATTTAACAAGGGGAAACAATGAATAAAAAAATAAAATACTTACCAATAAAAGAAAAAAATATAAAAAGATACATTAAATATTGTGATGAGTGGGGCTATGGTAACAAAGACACCTGTAAATATGTTGCTGAGATGCTCACAGATGATTTAGTGATAGAAAATAATTTTAAATCTAAAATAGCTGAAAAATATTGGAATGATTTTATAAGTTTAGCGCACAATATGAATGGCGGGGGTAAATTTTACAACATAACAGAAAAGGGAAAAAACAATGATAACTAAAAAAGAATGGGATAGTTACTCTACAGATAAACAAGATGAATTGTCTGAGGACGCGTTTTCTTATCGAGAATGTGAAAAATGCAAAAATTATATTGACTTAGGCGGACAAGATGAAAGCAAGTCTGAGGGAATGTATTTATATTCGTATTGTTTCGATTGTTCAGATACGGACATTGAAAACTATGAAAAAAAACACAATATCGATATTGATGACAATGTTTTTTGTTGGAAATGTATTAAAAAAATAGAGCATGATTTAGAAAAGGGGGTAAACAATGAATAAAAAATTACATGTAGGCGGATTTGATGTTGTTACGCGTTATAAAACATTATGTTTAAAAGTATCAGAATTTGAAAAAATTAATGATATTACAAATAATGATTTTAATGGGTTACTTACACACGCTAAAACAGTTTATTTTTTAATTGATTTTTATTTAAAAAATAAACCAAAAAAGAAAAAAGAAGAAAAAATTAAAAGCGTGTTACCTTACGACCCTACAATTTTTTTATCTCAATAATAACTGAATTAGGTATAATTGTGACTTGTGACACGTCTTCAATTGTGCCTAATTCTTCATTACTTAAATGATAATCAGCAAAAATTCTAGTAATGCCTTTGGCTTGTGAAAAAAGATGTCCCTTAGTAACACAAATAGGCAATGCCATTTTAGCCATATCCTTGCAAGATTGCCAAGAACTTTCAGAAATAATATCAAGCCACCTTACCTCTACGAGTGGATATCGTTCAATTTCTTTTTTTGCTTTTTTATTTATTGTTATTTTTCTTTTTTTCATCTATTTTTATTTCTACGTTTCCAACACTAGTATTTAAAAATTCAGCATTGTGAATTTCATTAAACAAAGTAAAAAAATCTTTTGGCTCTTTACTCTTTAAAAGTCGTTTCTGGCGTAATGTCAATGATTGATTTATTTTCATGTAATTTTTCTTCTAATTCGCTCAATCTTTTTTCTAATTGCTCACGGCTCATTCCGTCAATAGTTGAATGAGTGACTTCAGATTTTGCAATCAATTGCCCCGACATTTGCACAATGTTTTTTTGCGCATTGATAGACGCGTTATACTGATTTTTACTTTCCGCGCCGTCACGTAATTTTTCAAAAATTTTATAATTTCTTAATTTGTCCTTTTCATATTTTTGTAATTCTTGCGACAATCTTTTTTCTAAATATCTACAAACATGAGGATTCATTTCAGGATTAGTTAACCTACTTGCTGTTTCATATGGTTTTTTACCAACAGGCGCAGTAAAACCCGCTTGAACGCAAGCGTCCGCTTTTGTAATTTGACCCCAATTCGCAACAAGGATATCCACAAATTTTCTTTGCTTTGGTGTTAAATCAGCAGTTGTTTTTAAGACATTTCTTTTTTTCGTCATATCAAGTTAATACATTATAACAGACCGCTTTCCTAGTTTCCTAGTTTTCCTAGGCATTGTATAGAAATAAAAAAAATTTTTTTTATTTTGCAAAAACGCCACGGTTAGTATTTTACTTTTTATTAAATTAATGTTTATTTTATTATATTTTTTAAATAATTTATTTGACTTATCAAATAAAAATATGCTGTTTTGCTGTGTTTTCCCAGAAATGACAAAGTGTCACACCCAAATGACCCGCTCTAATCAACACTTTCCCAAAAAACTAGGAATTTTCCTACTTTTTTCCTAGTTTTAAAACCCTGTTTTATCCTTTAAAATCAATGACTTATCCTAAAAACTGCGACAATCTGTCCATAATCTAGGATTTCACTTTTTTTTAAAAAAGTTTCTAAGAGAGTGCCTTATAGGGCAACTTTTGGGAAAAAATCAGGAAAAGTGTTTATTATCAATGACTTATCTTTCCTAGTTTTAGGAAAAAACTGGGAAAAAACTGGGAAAAAAATCGGAAAACTGGGAAAACTGGGAAAACCTACAACCTACCCGTGTTCCGTGAGCCGTGAACCCCGACCCAACACCCCCGACACACGAATAAATAACATTTGACAAAAAAACAAAAATAAATTACTCTTTTACCATACACTCATTATTCATAATGGCTGTCCTTTCCCTCCTCGTAAGGTGTTGACCTCATTCTCGCCTTACGAGGTTTTAATCTTACACAAAAAGCCATGTAATAATAAGTTACTGATTTTAAACATTTTTATTTTTTACATATCACAAAAAAACCACAATTCCGCCACCATTCCGCCACATTTCTATTATAAAATAATAATAAGGTTAAAAACCTTGAGCTGTTATACATTGTGAATAAGAAGACGGGCAAACGGAAAGGCTACATTATGTTTGAGAAAAAAGATAATAGTCCCGTTAAATACCCAAAATGCAAAAACGCGTGGTATTTTAACGGTCACTCAATAAAAAAAGAAAAAATCTACGGTCATTGGTTTAGAAAAAAAGATGACTTTAGAATATTAATTAAACAGCAGACTATCGGTAGAAATGGAAACCAAACCAAAAAAGTTTGGCATTTGGTAAAACCAAGTGACTATGATACTGATCTTGCTTTCATAATTAATATCGCAATCAATCATAAACAGAATTACTTAGAAAAAGTAATTCAACAAACGAAAGATTGGATTAACAATGTTCCAAATTTAATAAAAGAAAAAGAAACTTTTATTGAACAGTTGAAACAAGCCAAACAAAAAGTTTCAAAAGAAACTTTTAATTGGGGAGTTAGTCCCAATAAACTAGAAACGCAATTAAGCGATATCAGCAAAGTACAGCCTCTTTCCATTAATGAGGAATATGAAAAGCTGATGTACTTAGCGTTATAAAATAAAACCGCCCGTCTTCTTATTCATAAAAAAAAAAATAACAGTATGATTTTATTACATTTTTTTTACGCATTTGCCTTATTTGTGCCACAATTGTTTTGTACAACACTATCATGATTAATGAGATTGTCTTAAAAATAAAATCTCAGTTGCGAGGTTGCTTGCTGTTGCAACAGTTAAGTAGGTTGCTCATTAGTCATAACGGTTTGGTTATATCAAAGGTACGCCTAATGATTGTAATTCCAAACCACACACGGCTCGGTCAGCGCCAAGGGGAGTTTCCCAAAGCTGACCACTACTTAGGTGTCCAAATAGGTCGGACTTAATTAGACACCTGCTTTTATAAAGGCTAGCCTAAGTAATAACTAACAACGAAAGGGAAATATGAAAATACAAGACATAGAAATAAATACTTTACAATTAGATGTAAATTTTATTTTAGAAAATGGCTCGGTCATTGAGCATCAAAAATTTAATTCAGAAAATTTATCGGATACCACACTTACAAAAATTTTCGATGATTTATCCAATATTAAAGTACAAGGAGAAAATAATGAAAGAATATAAATACACTTACTATGTAGAAGAAACGACACAGGATACAAGGAACTATACGGTTGAAAGTGATGCCCAATTAACCGAAGACGAAATTATAGATTGTTTAGGCAATGTATCTATAAGCAATGAAAAAAATTCTTTTGTCTTCGAGGACGGAATAAAGACTACTTTCGAAGATACCGAGTGGGGCGATGATAGCCAAGTAAATATATCGGGGGACGAGGTCAAAGATGAATAAATACAAAGTAACTTTTAATGAATGCATTACCGTAAATGCGGAAAGCGAAGCGGAAGCCATTGAAATGGCCATAGATCAATTTGATTTTGGATCTATAAATGCATATGCAGAAAACTTAACCGAAGATGAAGAATAGAGGAGAAAACAATGACTAGGCCTTATTTAATTTTAAAACGATATAAAACTATTAATAAAAATAGTGATTACAAATTGGAAAGCGTCACGA
>LSRR01000024.1_pt1 | contig 24378 bp, 34 predicted proteins | sample 1162981 | NCBI WGS metagenome assembly LSRR01 (sample SAMN03256433, study PRJNA305521) | marine metagenome | biome: Estuarine; feature: Estuary; material: Brackish water; isolation source: iron chloride precipitation of viral particles from surface water samples | place: USA: Chesapeake Bay ... | reverse complement strand
TCCACAGTCGTCAACTAAAAAAATTGCCTTAGTTTGTGTGTTTCTTTTTTCTCGTCGATGGCGTCGGGTGTTTTTCCAAGTTGGAAATCTTAAATTTGGTTGAAAATTTGGTTTTTTGGTTAGGGGTTGTATTTTTGTTAAAAGTGTCTAGGATTTGGTATTTATTTTATTTTTTTTATAACTTTTTTTTATTTTTTTTTAATTTATTTTTTGAAATCCCCGCAACTCTAACAATATCAAGAGTTACAGCCATAAATTTTTTTTATTTTTTTTTCTCAAATCGCTTGACTTTTATATACTATATGCTTAAAGTCTAGTATCATCATTATGATGATTTGACAATTTGGGAATTATGGGGATAAGGGCTAAGGCTCAAATAAATGCCTCACAAATATTCACTTGATAATATAGAGAATATATTTTAAATTAAGATTTCACGCGGTTTAAGCAAGGGCTTAATTTAATATATAACGCGTGATTAATACCGAAAGGAGACATATAATGTCAAAATCAGTTAGTAATCAATCAACCTCAAAAGCCAAGGGCGGTGTAGTTTCTCGTCAAACTTGGGATAGTGCAATGTCTCAATATACCCAACTTTTTAAAGATGGGCATATTACTGAAGAAGTCAAAAATGTTTTGATTTCTAAGTATGCTTCAGAGCATAGAGTCAAAGGCACTAGGGGTGAAACTCACCTCTCCATACTTGCGGATTCAAATCCTCAGATTATGGAGAATCTGAAGGAAGTTGACAAGCTTCTCAGAAATATTGAGAGACTTGCCAAAGCCGATGGAACTAAGCTTACCAAGCTTACCAAAGGCGACAAGCCTCAGAAGAAAGGGTTTCCTTCTCTGAGAGTTATGGTTGAGATTAACTCTTAATCACAAGGTAAACAAGGGGGCGGTAATTCTACCGCCTCCACAACCGAAAGGATAAATCATGGAATTATTCGCACTTCTCTTAGTAATGAGTATATTTGGAAATATCATCTTAGCTTTAGAAGTTAAGGGATTACTCAAAGATGTTTATTATCTAAGGCAATCAAATAGCTATCTCAAAGATAGAGAGCAGTTAAGACTAAAAAATGAATCAAAACCGAAAGGAGCAAGCAATGTCAATTAATCCTAATAGACAAGCAGTGTGCAGTATTGAAGACGCAGTGTTATTGCAAGCAAAACTCAAAGGCTTACAATCACTACCAATAGCAATACAAAACTACTTAGCAAAGCGTAATAAGTAGTAAATGATAATATGGGGCAGTGATAATGCTGCCCCTACAACTGAAAGGGAATACAATGAAAGAATGTAATTGCAGAAGAATAGTACTAAATAAAATAGAAGAAGCAATCTATGATTATGACCACATGGTAAAATTAATCAAAAAAGATGAGAAGGATTCTATTCAATTTATCAACGATACTTTTAAAGATGTATATGTCAAAGCAGATGCAACTTGTGAAGCACAGGAATATGCTGAAGAAGCTATCAAACAAGCAAAAGAAAGTAGAGAATCTTTGATTAGTCAAATAATTGATAGGTACTTTGATTCAATATCAAATTATGGTTGCAGTGGTGATAAATGCACTTTTATGAACTATCACACTGATTATCCTATAGAAGAATAAATCTGATAGTCTACCTCCTATCAGTCAAGGGTATGGGAGCTTCGGCTCCCTACCTTTTTTTTTGTCCAAAATTATCAAATATTAAATGATTATATTGAGCCTTAGTATTATAAAAAAAATCCCAAGCAGGTTTAGAGCTAGACGTAGCTAGATAAAACCTACGGTCCATTCGACGGAGCTCGATAACGACAACCATTTCCACCCGACGGAGCTAGACGTCGCTAGATTGAAGTTATAGTCCAACCGACGCAGCTAGATTACGACGCTACAATAACCCGACCGACGGAAGAGCTAGTTTCAGTCATAATCTAATTTGCTAGATATAGCCCGCCGACGGTAAAGCTAGTCAGAGTCGTTACAACCGACCGACGGTTATTTTCTACAAGAGCACTGTTGTCGGAAAAACTTCTTGTTTGGAACCTTGAAAATTAGTAACTTCATTAGGCGGAGCCGTCTATCCCTACCGACGCAAGGCTCCGACGGAAGATGAACTTAACGACAAAGGATTAAAATATGTCAGAAATTATCAAACGACGCAAATGCACTTGTGACTGTGGCAACACTCATATTGTGGAAGAACGCGTCATTATAGAAGAAATGCCGATAGGCGTAGAAGCGACGATAACCCCTAATAGCGAAGATAGCGGTTGGGAAGTTACGATTGTCGACTTTATTAACCCGAAGACGTTCTGCTTACCTGCCGACGATATGCAAGGTGCATTGTGGATTGTAAACAATGTCGCTAAGCCAATGTGTCAGAAAGGCTATCAGTTTGTCGTAGCTAATTCTACTACTCGTTTTGCGACACACAATCAAATACACGCAGTTAAACTGACGAATTTAGATACAGATGACGCAAAGTCTACCAAACGAAAAGAACATTGGTACGAAGAAGTAGTGCGTAAAGCGTCGCGTCAAGCAGTAATGAATGCGAACGCGTCATACAGAAACGGCTACAAAAAATAATATGGAGCGACGCGATATGTTCCCATTGCTACTACACGTCGTAAATAGTAGGTTGGTTTCTAATCCTTTCCCGACGGACGTATCGTGTCGCAAAGAATTGTATAAAGTAAATACAATAACTGACGCTATATTGCGTCAAAGAACAATAACAAAACAATAGGAGTTCTACTATGTGTGGAATATATGGAATAGCAAAGTCTCCGACACCTTATACTCAGTCGCAGTATGATACTACGAGAAAGGTATTAAGAGAAGTCGCAACTCTAAGCGAAACGCGTGGCGCGCATTCGTCTGGAATTGCACAAGTCGGAGCTGACACTAGACTACATAAATCACTATTACCTTCGTCTAAGTTTATAGACACTAAGGAATATAGTCGTGCAGTCAAGTCATTAAAAAGTAATGATAATAATATCCTTCTCGGACATACACGATTTGCGACAGAAGGCGCGATTATCAAATCCAATGCACACCCGTTTAAAGTCGGCGACGTTATCGGCGCACACAATGGTTGTGTTTATAATATTGCAGAAATGCAAGCGACGTTAGACAAACAATGTCCAGTCGATAGTCAGTTAATCTTTAAGGCGATTAATGACAACGACAATATATCAGATGCTTTTAAAGACTTTGATAGTGACTTTGCGTTATCTTTCGTCAAGAAAAACCCTAACATACTATATTTGTGTCGTGAGTCTAATCGACCACTATACGTCGCGTATGTCAAATCATTAAAGACATTGTTTTATGCGTCTGATGATGATTTCTTACAAGTTGCGTTCGACAAATATAATGTTCAGAGACAGAGATAATCAGTCTAAATAAAAACATTTTGTATGCTTATGACGTTACCAAGTTTACAGACGTCAATACAAATGTCACTAAGACTGATTTCGAATACGAATCTCGCGTCTATAATTCGTCTATCAATAATTACTATGACAGATTTTATAGTCACTATGGTAAAGGCAATTATGCTTTTGACTATTATGACGACGAATCTTTCGACAACATAGACCATAATGACATTATAGAAGAAGAACGTCAATCATTGTCTGAATACTATGGTGGTAGTCCACAAGATTGGTATTACGACGACGCAGAAGACGAGTGGTATTTCTATGACTGCGACTCTGAACAAATGTATTCAGAAGGTCAAATCTTAGGACAACGTATGTCAGGCGTCAGAGATGGACAAATGACATTGAAAGGAGTCTATGATGAGCAATGATAATGAAGTCGTAATGATGCAATGTCAAGAATGTTCAGTCGATTTAGACGAATCACGTGATGACGTTTTGTATAGTGGCGATAGCGACGAGCCATATTGTCTAGAATGTTACAATGAAGAATATACTAGTTGCTATGAATGTTCGACAGAAACACTAAGAATAGACTCGTATCATTCTGAATATACAACAGAAGAATATTGTCGAGATTGTTACGACGAACATCATATGGAATGTTATAATTGTAGTCGAACTTTACACAGCGACGAAGTTCATTGGGACGACCAAGACGAACCGCACTGCGAAGATTGTTATGACGAAGTATGTACTCGTAGCGAAGAAGTAGAGTGGAACGTCTATAATAATCAATTCGTCAAAGACAATGATGCGTTTGTGTCGCCAGGTAAAGACGGATATGATAAAGACACTTTCAATCAAATAACTTCCAGACGTTATGTCGGTGTAGAAGTCGAGTTCAATACTATTGACGACGTATACATTAGGGACATTATGGACGAAGTCAATTTTGCAATTAAAAACTCTCGTAAAAACGAAAGAGTAATGCCTACTTGGGACAAAGTAGTTAGCGACGGTAGTGTCACTGATTCGTCACACCCTTATGGTGGTGAATTAGTTATGTCGCCAAGACGTGGAGATATGTTTCTACACGATATTGACGTTGCGACTAATACACTTAAAAATGTTGCAGACGCTTACGTCAGTGTCAGGTGTGGACTTCATTTGCATATTGACGTCAGAGATTATGATTGGTATCACTTCCACGTATTGACGCTAATGACTAAACTGATTGAGCCGAATATCTTTTCGTTCTTACCGCCTTCTAGACGTGAAGGACGTTGGAGTCGTCCAGTCAGTCAAGCAGTCCAATCGTTTCAATACGTCGACGACAGAGATTCGTTCATAGAATTTTACTATGACGGTAACTCTTACGACAACGAGAAGTATCACGACAAACGATATCATGGACTGAATTTGCATTGTCATTTTCAAGCAAATCAAGGACTAGAAATACGTTATCACTCTGGGACAATGTCGACTGAAAAACTTAAACATTGGACTATATTCTGGACGAATGTTGTAGACGTATGTTATGACATAGCAGAAAGAATGAAGTCTGAGCAACTAAGTCAATATGGAGACTTTTCGACGAGTTCAGTATGGAAAAGTATAATGTCGAAAGATATTAAAAGGTTCGGCAGTCGATTTGACAATCTTAAAGAAAAGTATAGAGTAATGAAGTCAAGCTATGATGATGGCGACTACTTTAATCTTGACGAGTATCAAAAAGACTCAGAACTTCTTAGACGTTATTTAAGTCTTCCAAAGCAAGTCGGTAAAGTGTATCACGTAGAAAGTATGGTCAAGTTTATACTTGAACGACACGAACGCACTGTGATGTCAATGTCGTCTATGTTTGAACTATTCAATATTCCAGGCGACACTAGAAAATACTTTGTCGATAGACGTAATAAGTTCAAAGATAGGAATTCGTCAGACGACTACAATCATCTTGTGAATTGTTATCGAAGAAAAGACGCAATCGTCAAGTTTGATACTGATAGTCTGAAATTCAAATTCATAGGTTGTGCAGAAGTTATAGCGACGATAGACAGAGCTATGATTACAGATAATCAGACAGAAATTCCATACGACCAGGCGCAAACATATTGTATCAATGGACACAATATTGACGACGAAATGTGGAATAACTATATAAGTTAACACGACGCAAACACTAATGCGACTGGCGTAATCAAGCGTCAGTCGTGTTAGTGATTCTTTATTATTTATGATTTATGCTAGATTGCGACAAGTATCATTTTAAGACTATATTGAGGTTAGCTAGACTAGATTTAGCTAGATAGACTAGACTGAGCTAGATTATATATAGCTAGATTACATATAGCTAGACTAAATTATTTTAAAAAAAATATAAAAAAAACTTGCACTTTATAAAAATTATTAATAAACTCAGTAAGATATGAACAAGTGGTGGATAAGCATTAAACAATTAACAATATGCGAACTAGGACGCATCGTGGTATCCAATCCACGAGTCCCTTGTTTAAAATGTTTATTTGCGATAATGGCAAGCACTTATCCACCGCTACAATTTGGAGAATAAAATGATAAGAAACGACGAATGGATAACTATTAAAATTCATTATCATACCGACGACGAAACAGGGATTAAGATGTATGATTTTGAAGAAATGGAGTCTCAATTTGTAGACCATATGATGGAATTACGTAATGATATGGACACACAAATAGACGCTTGGAACGACAAACAACTAGACTATGCTATGGATAGTATGACTAACGATGAGTAATTATTTAAAGTTTATATCATATCAAGTCTTTTCAGACAAGTATAAATTATATACGCCTGCAATTGTTTGTCAGAATTGTGGTCAGTCGTGTGGTGGCGACGAGCCTAAGAAGATTGTAGAAAATTGTAATCTATGTGAGGAGGAAACTATGGATACAGACCAAGGAGTAAAACTTGTCAACAGAGAGAGTGGCAGTTTACGTTCTGATTGTTGTGGAGGTTATCCTGCATCAGAACTAATAAATGATATAGATGAATACGTCGCTATATGTAGCGAGTGTCAAGATTGGGCAGACTTTTATTATGAGGAGGAAGAATGAAATTATATGACACAGATTATCTTTTAAAAAATGCAAATAATGAATATGTGAAAGATATATATGGGAATTATGTAATCTATTCTGAGGGTGCGAGAGATGAGGAGGTAATACATAATGGTGATGAGTGGGTAAAAACCACAGAATTACCAACATCAATTCAACAAAAACTTATAGAACAACTTACAATGGAGGAAGAATGAAACCATTAGACAATAGAATAATAGTTCACGAAGAAGTTGCTAAAGAAACCACTGATAGCGGTATTATATTATCAGATAGCGACAAAAAAAGAAAATGTGTCGGTAAGGTTGTAGCAGTCGGACCGAAAGTTAATGTAATCAAAGTTGGAGATAGTGTTATGTATCCCGAGTATAGTGGAACAACAATCGTCGCTAACAATGTAGTAAACTTAATATTAAGAGAGACAGAAGTTATGGCAATATTGGAGGACAAATGACTGACAAAGAAATCACTAAGATAATAAAAAATTGGATAGTAGAAACTAAATTCCCTTATGGTTGGGAAGAAGGTTTTCTTGACACTTGCACTGATTGTGAGTATCATTGGGAAAATACGTCAGAAAATAAAAAACCATTAATAGAAAACTATTTATTGTGGGGAAATTGGGAGGATTGGAAAAATGACTGAAGAATTACAAAAAGAATTAAATAAACTAATAGAACGTATAAAAGAATTAGAAAAAGAACGTGATAGATATAAAAGAGGTTTTTATATACTTCACGACTATTTTGATTCTATTCCAGATGATGAAAAACAATGGGTTGATGCTAAACTAATGAATCTTGATTTATAATAAAGTTTTAAAGTTTTACTTGACTTGTGTATGGAAAATATAGTATATTTCAGTATGAAAAATAGATATCAAACTTCCTTTGTCTTAGATAAAGAACTTTGGATAAAGTTTAAATCTAAGGCATTGAAGGAAGGTGTTTCAATTAAAGATAAACTAAATAGTCTTATTGTAGACTATGTTAATAACAAGGAGACAAATAATGCCCGCAGTTGGTTTCGTTTACCCAAATGGAGATAAAGTATCGTTTGAAGACGTAAGAGAGGGCAATGTCGATATTGTTAAAATGGGTATGTCTTTACCTACTTTAATTGAAATGTCGAAAGAAAGAGACCCTGATAGAAAGCCGTCTACTACTGAGTTGTTAGTAGGAACGTGTGAGGCATATCTCAAAAGAACTAAAGAGTATTATATAGACCCTCAAGAGAGAGCCTATTCTTTAGCAGGAACTATGCATCACGCAAGACTAGAACAACACGAAGACGATAGACATTTATTAGAAGAAAAACTCGAAGAGTTTGACATAACTGGTATTGCAGACTTGTATGATATGAAGACTAAAACCTTGATTGACTACAAGAATACTGGTTCTTATAAATGCGCTCAACTATTAGGTATGACATACAAAATGATTCCAGACCCTTCTGGGGCTAGGTATAAGTCAAGCGGTAAATGGGGCAAAAAAGGAACGCCTCGAATGGTTAAACAATGGTATCGCGACGAAGGTCTAGCGGACTTCGGAGACTGGGGTTGGCAAGTAAATTGGTATAGATATCTGCTAAATAGAGCTGGATATGAGGTTGACAAGATGTTTATTCAAGTCACTCTCAGAGATGGTGGTTTAGCAGTAGCTAGAGATAGAGGTCTAGATAGACATATATATCTTATTGAATTGCCTAAGTATGACGATGAAGTCCTAGAGAATAAATTCCTAAAGTCTAGAGATGAACTATTAAAAGCTTTAGCTACAGGAAACTTACCTCAGAAATGCACAGATGAACAAACTTGGGACGGTAGAAAATGCGAGATGTATTGTGACGTCAGACATCTATGTCCTCACAACAATAGGAGTATAAATGACTAAGAAGATAGATTCTGAATTAGCTATGTATCAGTCTGATATGGAGACATTGCACGACCAAGCAATCCAAGATGACGTATTGATACGTAAACATCAAAGTGTATCAGAACAACCTACTCCTCAAGAAGTAGTTAAAAGTAGAAATGGTTTTGACTATGTAGACGAAGGATATATGCGTTGGAGATTAAACCAACACTATCCTATCTGGTCTTGGGAAGTAGTTAAATATGAAACACTTGGAGACAAGGCTATTGTAGTTCATGGACGCTTGAAGATTATTGACGAAGGCGTAGCTAGAACCTTTGATTCAGTAGCTGCACATAGAATAGCAGTTTCTAGAAATGGTTCAGGTTATGTTGATTTAGGTAATGACCTTAAAGCAGCAAACTCTGACGCGTTCAAGGTTGCAGTAAATAGACTATGTAATGTTGCAGATGATGTATATCGAAAACAATACATAGATAAAAGTCTAGACGAAACACAATACAATTCTATTCTTGCTGCTATAGAAGAAATGGAAGTAGAAGAGGCAGATAAAATATATTCTGCTCTTCAGTCTGGAAAGATAAACAAAGACAATTACAAGAAAGTAATGTCTAAACTAACAAATGGGAGTAAATAATGAGTAATGTTAATGATATACTAAGTGATATTGATAACAACGTAGCTTACTATAATCCTAGTGATGATACTAGTGGCAAGAAATATGCTACTATTGAAGAAGGAACATATGAGGCTACCGTTAGTAAGTTGAATGTCAAGAGAGATATCGTTATTAAAAACGAATATCTAAGTGATATCTTTGAGGCTACTTATACTATCGACGACGATAAGTATCCTGACCTCAAGGGTAGAGAAGTCAAATCTAAAGGTTACTTTAGGTTTAAGACTCCTGACAAAGCTAAGTATCCAAACCTAAAAGATAATCAAGGCAATAATAAAGGTTATATGATTTTTGCCGAGGCTTGTGGTTTTGAGATGCAAAAAGATGACCAAGGTAGATATCTACTACCAATGGTAATGGAATCTGACATAGCAGGTAATCCAGTAGTAATTAAGGTTGTACACGATAAGTGGACTGACCAATCTGGAGATGAGAGAATCACTCCTACTGCTATCAATGTCTTTAAGTCTGAACGTAAGGTTGAGGTAAATCTTAAAGACGAGGAGCTGCCATTCTAATGAAGTATCTTTTTAGACTATCTAAGGAACAAGCAACTAGTATTATTGAATCTCTAGAATCTCTTAGAAGAGAAGATGAGAATGAAGTAATACATAGCGCTAGACATTCTCTCAAAGAACAATACAAAGAGCAATTTGAAGAAGACAGAGAAATAGATGAGTCTGAAGTAATTAATGCTACACATCATATGATGGGTGTTAATTATTGTGAAAGTTGCGATTAATGGAAATTGGGAGATGGAACAAGATAATGGAAGAGTTCCAAAACCTTGTCGGTTGGCATAATGGAATTGACGAGGTAATCGATATCAAGAAAAAACTTTTTCCTGGTATTGATATTAGAACAATCACAGGGCGAGGAGAAAAGCTCCTCGTCCACGTGTTAAGAAAACGATATAGGGAGATATTAGATGATATTAAAAAACGAGCAGGAGATAACTGAGTATATTATAAGAAAAAAAGGTATTGCTAATTTTGAAGCCTTTATAAGATTCGGTTCAACTCCTAAGAATCTAAGTAATATAATCAATAAATTAAGAAATGACGGGTTCTGTATTACCCAAGACGACAATTTTGGCGATTCTCAGTACAGAATTATGGAATTTCAGTCGTAAAATACCATTAAATTAGAATAACGACGAGATGATGCCTCTACGACGCTTTTATATGATATGCGACAGTTATATCCTAAAAAACATTTTACGAGCTTCTAGGGGCATTCTCGAAAGGAAATTTTTTGAAAAGACCTATAAAATTTGAAAAAAGGTTCAAACAACCTATAATATTTGATGAGTTGCAAAATGGGCTTGTATCTCCGACTGATATTGACTTTTGTTTTGAAACAGACAATCAATTTCTAATTATTGGAGATTGTAAAAAAGACGACGCGCCATTTCCAATTGGACAAAAGTTGGTATTAGAAAGAATAGCAGATGCTTGGAATAGTTCTGGAAAGAATAAACTAGCTGTTGCAGTAATATCCACACATAGTACAAGCCCTGAGCAACCAATAATGTTAGCAAGAACTGTAGTAACGAAAATGTATAGTAATAAACAATGGCATAATACATTTATAACCTTTGCAGACTTTGTTAGAAAGTTTGCAGAAAAGTATGATATAGCCAAATTAAAAAATATACATTGACAGGAATAGTAGTATATATATAAATTAGCATATGGCAAGTAAATCAAAAGCAAAAGGCAACCGATTCGAAAGAGAATGCGTAGATATCGCAGAACAACATGGGTTCTCTGCAAAGAGAGCTTGGGGTAGCGATGGCAGAAGTATTGGATTATCTCCTGAAGTAGATATCGTCTTAGAATATTTATTAGACGAAGAATCTTCTAGAGATATGAAAGTACAATGTAAAGTAAGAAAATCTATAGCAAGTTATCTCTTACCACCAGATGATTGCGATATCACTCTCATCAAACAAGATAGAGGTGAAATATATGCTACTATTCGTTACAAAGATTTGTTAGAATTAATTCAACTAACATTTCAATTAAATAGATAATTACTATCTATATTAAAATAAAACTAAGGAGCAAATATGGCACACGTATTAAGTTATGTAAAAACTCGCGAAGACTTTGAAAGAGAAAAGTCTGAATTTATGAGTTATTATAATTATCTAAGTCAAGTAGACCCTGATAATGTAAATGAATGGTTTGATAAAGATTATATCAATCTATATATTGAAGGAAAAATGAATCCTTATTTCTTTGAAACAAGACTTAAATCTAGAAGTGAAAGAATATCTATGGTTAGAATACCAACTAGATGTCCTTTATGTAAAAAAGCTTGGGCAATAGAAACATTAGATAATGGAAAAAAACAAATAAACTATTTAGACCAATCAGTTTATAAAAATATACCAATGGAGAAAGGAGTATGTCACAAATGCAAGTAATCAATATGTTTAATGAAGAAGCTGAAAAATCAGTCTTAGGTTCTATCATTGTTGACGAATCTTGCTATGACACTATTAGAGAATACATTGTTGAACCTGAATCATTTTATTCTGAAACACATCAGAAGATATGGAATGCTATTGTAGAACTTAAATCTGAAAATATTCCAATAGATACTGTTAATCTTGGAACTAAATTAAAAGGTATGACATTCTATTTAAGTGGATTAATGGATTATGTCCCTTCTGTTGCGAATGTGCGTTCTCACGCAGTTCAAGTTCATTCTAATTGGTTAAGAAGAAAACTAATTAATCAATCACTTGAGATTGCAGATAAGGCTCAAGATAATGCTAATGACATTAGTTCATTGTTAGCAGATGTACACGATACTACTGCTAATTTATTAAACTTTGAACCTGGACAAGAATTTAATCTTGGTAATCTATTAGATATGACTAAGGATTCTATATTCAATAAAAGAAACTTAACAACCACTGGTTTCGCACCACTAGATAAAATTATATCTGGTATGACTAAAGGTGAGATTACCATTTTTGCTGGACGACCTGGGAATGCAAAGACCACAACCGTTGCCAACATTGCTCGCAATCTTGTGTTGTCTGGCAAAAAAGTGGTTATGTTTAATAGAGAAATGCCTAATACTGAGATGATGAAAAAGTTTATTGCTATGGAATCAGAAGGTATTACATATCATATGTTAAGACATAACGCTGTAACTAATAAGAAAGCCATCGAAAGTAGTTTAAATATTATTAAAGAAAAGTATTCTGACAAACTATTTATGTTTGATAATATAAGAAATTTAGAGGGAACTTTTCGTGAAATCAGACGTATAAAACCTGATGTGGTAATTGATGACCATATCGGTCTGATTGAATACCCTACAAGAGATATGAGAGATTTAAGATTAAAGATAGGTGATACTTCAAGACGATATAAATGGTTGTGTAAATCAGAGAATATTTCAGTTATTCTTGTTTCACAATTAAATCGTAATATTGAGTATAGAACAGAAAGAATACCAAAACTTAGTGACCTAGCAGAATCTGGTAATCTAGAACAAGATGCAGAGATTGTTGCATTTACTCACTATCCTTGGACTGTAAATTTTGAGAATGCTCAACATGGAAAATATGGATTAGATATTGTTGTAGCTAAAAATAGATATGGTTCAACTGGAAAGGCTACTGTAGGATTCTCTCCTGATTGTTGTACATTGTATAATACGCCTGAAGAAGCAGAAGCTAGTCAAGCAAAAGAAATAACTGGATTACCTTTTTAACTTCTTTCGCCAGCTTTAGCTTGTTTTATTAATTTCTCTAATGCAGCTTGCATTTCAGCGTTTAATGGACTATCTCCAGTTTGATTTCTTTGTGGATTTCTAGCTCTAAAATCTAAATCTTCATTAAATTCTTGTAACCTATTTTGGAATCTATAATCAGCAGATTTATCAGTTCTAAATAATTGTTTTAATCTATCATTTAGATTCATTTCTTCAAAGTATTTAATAAGAGCTTGTTTCTTTTTTTCTGAAATACCTTTACTTTTTTCTTTACTACCTTTAGGTAATGTCATTCCAGTTCTTTCAAGATAATCATTCATTGTTGGTTCATATTTTTTAGATTGAGTTTCTACATTTTCATTAGGTTGTTTTAATTCTTCCATTCTTTTTCCTAATGAATCTACTTCAGCTACAATAGATTCTAAAGCTGGGTCTTGCATATCCTTAAGCATTCCAGCGTTTAATCTGTTTAAAGCTATTTTATATTTAATACCTGTACTTAATTGGTCTATAAATTGTTTAAGTCCAGTTAATTGTGTTGGTTCGTCTTGTCTATTTTTGTTGTCCATAATAATTCCTTAAGGTTTATACTCTACTTCTTCTCTTTGTTTTTTTAATCTTTCTACTTTATCTTTCAGGATAGCAGAATAACTTACATCTTTTGGTGTAATTCTTAAACTTGGGTATCTTCCAGCATATGTAGAATTGTATTCATTCATTATTCTTGCAGCAGCTCTTGAATCTCCAGAAATAACAGCATCTTTAATATCTCTAACCGCATCTCTTTTTCTAGCTCTTACTCTATCTTTATCCATTTTTTCTGTTGCTACTAATCTTCTAGTTAATCTTCCTGCAATTCCTCCAGCAACAGGGGCTGCAATAACAGCTGCTTTTCTAAATGGAACGTCCCAATTTTCTGGATATTGAGTTTGCATACTTCCAACAAATGCATCAAAAGACCTACCTAATCTTTGAATATCATCAATAACAACTGGTTTTAAGAAAAACTGTATAGATTGCATAGGATTTTCATCAGTCATAATATCTCCAAGAACACCAAAAGCACCAACTGAAGTTAACCTATTAACAAAATCATTCCATTCTGGTTGTTTTAACATATTCAATCTTTCTTCTTTAGAATAATATTCTTTTTCTCCAGTAATAAATTCTTGTAATTTTTCTTTTGACCACATTACAAATTGACCTCCAGCAAGTCCTCCTATACCTAATGTTAATAAAGGAGTAAAGTTTCCATCTGCTATTTCGTCTCTTAAAACTCTACCAAGATATGTTGTTTGTCTATATCCAAAACGTTTAAACAAGAATAATGGTTTTAATTCTGGGTCATTAAATAGAAATGGGTCAAGCATAAAGTCTCTTTGTAGCTGAGAATTTAGTGAAAATCTTTGCATACTTCTTAACATTTTTTCTTTCATAGGATTCATTACTTGAACTGTTCTACCTTTTAAGATTTCTTTTGTAACAGTATCATATCTACCTGATATAATCATATCTAAATTATCTACAACTTCTTTAGGGTCTAATCCCATTCTTTGTAATTTTTTAGTAGCCCAAGCCTTTCTTTGATTAGGAGCTAAATTATCAAGTAAACCAACCTTATCTCCTCTTAATACTTTACCTAATTTTTTAACCATTTCTTCTGCACTAGCTGCAGCAATAGTCTGATTGATTTCATTAATCTTAGAGAAAGGTTTAGCTGTTTTAGTTGTTAAAAATTCAATTCCACCTTTAAGTCCCATTTGTCCTTTTAAGAAAGATTTCCAAGGAGCTTCCATTTTTAAACTTCTATCAATACTTGTTGACAAAGCTGGGTTAACAGTCATCATTTCTTCTATTGTACTTAAAAGTGTAGCACCACTTTGAGCAACTCTTTCTCTTAAATCTTTATCTGCAAAAGGTCCATATAATTTTACTAATGATTTTAAGGTTGTTATCGGTCCAAGTTCAACAGCAGTAGAAATAACTGTTTGAGTTAAATTAGGAATAACAGCAAAACCAAAAGAAATTTTACCCATCATCTCAAGATTACCAATAGTTTGAAATACTTCAGCCATATTACCTTTGTAATTTGGATTAAAATTTATTTCTCCAGTAAATGATTCTTTGATAATATTAACAGCTTCTCTTTCTGTTTGTTTCATAAATGGAATTTTACCACCACCTAATATTTTAGGAGCATTAGCCCAAGGCATTTTAATGTCTCCATCAATTCTTTTTAATAAAGCATTATAATAAGTACCATCATGAGTAAAAGCTTTTGCTAATTCAATTCTTTTACTAGCTCCACCTAAGTATTCTCCAAATACTCTTCTCATATCTCTTTCAATCATATTTTCTCTAAAATTTTTAGTAGCCATATTAACTAAATCTACATCTGCTAAATCAAAATTAGAAAATGTTTTTCTTGGTCTTTCAAGTAAAGCGTATGGTTTTAATGTTTTATTATTTATTTGTAGTTGCATTAAATAATGCAATGATAAATCATCTTTAAATGTCTTTTGTCCATTACCAGAAACATTGTTTTTGAATGCTTTAAAAATAGAAGCAAATTCTCTTTGTTTTTCATTTCCAGAAACTTCAAATTTCTTTAATGTTGATTTAATAATATTATTAATTTCTACTTTAATTTCATCAGTATATTCTCCATTAATTTTAGGAAGAATCTCAAAATCATCTTTTAACATTTTATTTATTTTTTCGTCAATATTTTTACTTCCATCAAATAAAATATCTAGAACTTCTCTTCTTAAAACTATAGGAGCATAACCTACTTCAAAAGGTGCAAGACTTGGTAAAGCTGTTTGAGCATCAGCATAAACTTCATCAGTAATACTTTTCATACCTTTAATAAAATTAATTCTATTTCTAAAACTCATTTCTTCATTGTATGTAAATTTTTTAGACTTAACTCCATCAGCCAATTCTTTTTCTAATTCTTGTACATATAAAGTATGCCCATCATTGACTCCCATTTTAATATTTTTACCTTCAGAAACAAGTTTTGCGTGCTTAGCACTAATAGCACGATAATCATTAAAAGCAGAAATATTTCCAGTACCTTTTAAGTAAGTTTCATATGCCTCTTGCACTGGTTTAGGGGCTTTTTTAGCAATATTCATTATTTTAGCAAGCTCATTTAATCTTGTAGAAGTTTTTTGTTGAGTTGCTTGGTTAACATTATTAATTAATCTTACTAACTTTCTAGCGTAAGGGTCTGTTAATTGATTATAAAAAGGAGCAAATCCTCTCAGTACATTAGAAAATGTACCTTTAGATTGCGCATTAGGATTTACAAAAGTTAAATTAATATCTAGTTTTTTAGCGTTTTCTACAAATTCATTAATATATTTTTGTGCCTGTAGATTATCTGCTAATATTTTTAATTCTGCTGAACTTAATTTATTTACATCAAAATCTAAAATAGTATCTTCATCAATAGCCTTTTTAATTAACTCGGAACCCATAGAACCTTTTTGTCCAGACTTTACTATTTTATTATCAAGTTGATTTACAGTATCTTTTAAAGCATTTAAAACATCTTCTTTATTAAAATTTTCTACTCCCTCTGATACCGCATCTGAAACAGCTAAGTTCCATCTTGATTGATTAATTGTTCTTGCTACTTTTGGATTCTTTTTAGCTAATTCATCAATATATATTTTTTGAGCATCATCAGTTAAACCAGCTAATGTTGGAGTATCAGATTCAATAAAGAAATCAAAGAATTTTTCAGTATTTTTTTCATCAAGGTAATACTTAGTCATTTCGGTACCTTTTTTACCTTTTGTCAACTGAATTTCCATAGTCATACCTGTATCGGTAAACTTTTCTGAACCTTTAACAATAATTGCTTCAGAACCAGCTCTAAAATCTGCTATAACAGTATCTTCTGTAGAAACAGTTTTTTTTGAAGGTTTGCCAGTTTCTGGAAAAACTTCTGATATTTCTTTACCAATTAGTTTATCAGCTCTACCACCAGTTGTTCTAATTCCACCTTTTTGCTCGTAGACAATAACTCCTCCGCTTCCAGTTTTACTTTCTTTGTCTTTAAAATATGATTCATAAGCAGATTCCCTTAATAGTGTTTCATCTGCTATAACTTCTTGAGCTTGTTTTAACTCTTTCGTGTCTTTCATAAACTTACCAATTTTCTTTGGTACTTTTAATCCCATAATCAATCCAGCTCCCATAGCAAAGTCTTCAAATTCTGGAGCTCTGCCTTCATAAACTACTGGACTAAATGCTGAGAAAGAAGCGATTTCAAAACCTAATCCTGACTTAGAAAGTTTCCCTATCCCTGGAACCTGACTTAAAGTTCTAGATGTACCAGCTCCTAAACCAAGAGCTGCACTTTTAGCAAATTTAGATAATTTAGCATTCTTCATTACAAGACCTAAAGCATCTGTTTTAGATAATTCTTCATATTCTGCAGGGTCTATTCCAGCTGCTAATATCTCATCTCTAGCTGTTTTGGCTGCATCATATAAACCATCATAAGTACCTAACATAAATGCTTGTGGAAGTCCTTGTTCTACTACATTTTGGACTAAAGAAGTAGCTGTTTTTCTAGATAAATTACTTTTTTTAGATAATAATATACCAGCTCTAGATATAGCTGTTTTCTCAATTCCTTTTCTACCAGCTAATCCAAATGCAGCTTTTGCTCCAGCTTTTGCTGCCCAACTACCAACTCCAGCAGTACCAACAGTTACTGCTAAATCTGTAGGAGATGCAAAGAAAGAAAATATACCAGCGGCAACATCTCTAACCATACTTTCTGGAGCTTCCATTAAATTAAATCTTTTCTTTCCATGTGTTATTTCATACATCATACCACCAATAGATTGATTGTATGCTTGTTTAAATACCAATGGAAGTGAATCAAAGAAATTTTGTTTATCGTCCATGACGGTTTCAGGAGCCATAGGGTCTGGTCCATCAAAAGATAATCGTTTTTTAGTTAAAGGTGAAGATGTTAAGTTTGATTGCCCATTATATTGAGGTTCATATGTATCTAAAATAAGTTTTTTTGGCATTATTCGCTCTCATAATAAGTTCTTAATTTGCTTTTTAACATATTTAATTTTTCTTCTTGTCTTGCAATAAAATCTTTCTTTTTTTCTTGATAGGCTGCTGGTCTAGATTTTAGTTTTATTAAAGTATCTTCTAATAATTTAATTTCTTTATAAGTTCCTATTCTATCTCCTCCGCCTTTACGTTTCCCTTTTAACTCTCTTTGCAATGAAATTATTCTATCTCTATATTCTTTTCTGTTACGAAAAGGAGGTTCTGCATTTGCTAGTTCTCTCTCTTCTACTGTTAAAATATCTCCACGTCTTATTTTTCCCAATACATCTGTATAAGTTTCCCATTCTTTTTTAGCTTGTGCTATTTCATTTTTAATATCTGTTTTTATTTTACTTTCAATATCTTCAGCAACAATCTGTTCAGATAATTTGTTAAGCCTTTTTTGTTCATCGGAAGTTAAACCTTCAGTTTTTCCTTTTACAATTAAAGCAGACCTTTCTTGTGTTACTGATTTTAAATCAGTTTTAATAGGTTCTCCACCACCGCCGTCTCCACCAGATTTGTATTCAATTTCTGGAAATCCATATTCTTTTTGTAATGCTAAATCAATTTTTTTTCTATCTTCTTTATCTTCTAAATCTGAAAAAACAAATTGTCCTCCAAACATTTTTTTGGTCATAGCATTTCTATATACTTTATGTATTCTATCAAAATCTTGTTGAGAGAATTGTGATTTTAAATTATTTTCATCATCAACGAAATAATCTTCCCATTTATAATTAACTCCAAATTCATCATTTAGTTGTTGCATTAAATTGTCTGATTGAGCTGCAACTAATTCTTTAACATCATCTTGCTGATAATAGTAATTTCTTAATTCTTGTGGATTACTTGCAATTTTATTATTATTCGCTAACATATAAGATTCTTGTAAATCATCAAGTTTTTCAGGTTCAATAGTTTTTATATAATTAATATAGGATTGACTTGATTTAGCAAACTTATCATAATCTTTCATTCCATATAATTCTCTATAACCTTCTTTGTCTTTATTTTCAAAGATATGAACTAAGATAGGCTCAATAGTATCTTCCCATTTTATATAGTCTGAATTTTGTTCATATAAATCAATCATACTATCAAGAGCTTTATTCATAGATTCTGGGTCTTTAGCTCTAAGAAAATCTGTTTTATATGATTGGTAGGTAAGTTTTACTTCTCCTCTTTTTATACTTGATTGTTTTAATTCCTCAGGGTCATCTGCAATTGTTATATTATATTCTGAAGCTACTTGTTCCATTTTATCAGTATAAGCATCTCCTTTAGACATATCTCCTTTTTCATAAGCTTCTATAGCATTCATTTTAAAGTTGAAAATTTTATCATTAGCATCTCTTTTGTCATTAAGATTGATTCTATCTTTATTTTCTTGATATCTTTTTTCATCTATAGCAAGATTTTCTTGTCTAATTCTATCTTGTCTTCTAATATCTTCTTCTCTTTGAATTTTAGCTTCTCTTTGTTGTACTAAATTAGGGAGAGTTTGATTTAACAATCTATCTAAAGCTTGTTCTCCTGGTAAATTTGGGTATAAAGGTCTTCTTGCCATATTAATTCCTATATATTAGTTCTTTGATAATTACTATATAAATCTAATAATTGTTGATAAGGTTGTCCAAGCATTGATTGAGCATTAGCCATAAAACTTTCTCTATCGTATGGTAATTGATTTGCAAATCTATCAATATCTGCTTGAGTAGCCATTCTACTTTCAGTTGCAGTTGTTCCTCCAGTAGTGTCAAGTGATGTAAGTTGCAATCCAGTTTGAGCTATTCCACCAAGATAATCAAATAATGTTCCTTGTAATTGTCCAAGTTTAGTACCAATTTGTTCTTCTACTGCAGAATATCTAGCTAACCTTTGTCTTGCTTGTTCAGAAAATTGTTCCATTCCAGTTTCATATGCTTGTTCTCTCAATCTTTGTTGAGCTCCAGAAATTAATCCACTTACTCCAGCTTCTCCAGATAATTTACCCATAGTGCTACCAAATTGAGTTTGTAATGCTGTTGTAGCTTGAGAAAATTGTTGCCCAACATCAGCTAGTAAAGTAGATTCTTGTTGCATTAATGCTTGTTGAGCTTGTTGATATCCACTTACATCAAATGGTCTAAAGAATTTACCATAAGGTGTAGATGCTCCATATCCGTATAGTGAACCAGGGTCAGTTAATACTGACATATCATATCCTTGAGAAGTTAAAATATCTTGTATTGTTTGAAATTGAGTTCTATATCCGTTTGCCATTATTATATATTCCCCGCAAAACCTGTTGATAAAGGTTGTGTTAATAAGTTATTACTTGTATCATCTTTTTTTAATTCACCATATTTTTTAAGCAATCCTTCAATATCCATTACATTATAATCTTTTTCTATCATTGCTTGAGTTGAAACATCTCTAAATCTATCTGATGCTAATGTTTTTATTTCAGAACCAATACTTTTTAATGCATCTGCTTGAGTATAAGTACTTATAGCAGTTCCTAAAGCATTATAAATATTAGCTAAATCTTGACTATCTGCTGCTTGTTTAATAAAAGCATTCGTAGAAGCTATATCTGCATCAAAATCTGCTCTTCCTTGTTTAAAAAATAATCCATCTCCAAGAGTTCCTTTTATATATTTTCTGTAATCTCCAACAGATTCAGCTCCAGCATATTGTAAACCAGCTGTTAAAGCTGCTCCTGCCACTGCTCCAATGGGAGTAAAGGCAGTAACAGCCATACCAATTGCTTTACCAATATTTCCCCATTTACTTCTTTTTGCAGCTTTTTTTTGCATACCACGTTCTGCTTCTTCTACTGCAGTTTCATATGCACTTCTAGCTCTTTCAATATCTTGTTTTTCTAGTTCTGCAGCAGTACCAAGTTCAGTTCTACCTAATATATCTTGAAGTCTTTGTGTAGATTGTTGTCTTGCTAATAATTGTGCAAATGTTGCCATTATAATTTATCCTTTGTTAATTCTAAAAAATGTTCCACTGTACCAGCACCTTGTTCTGTGTTATAATGTTTCTTCCAATACTTTGCTAAAGCTTCTTTACCTTTTTCAATAGGCTCTGGTACACGCCAGTACTTAATCCTACAATGTAATATCCCAGCAGCAATATTGGTACGAAGAATCCAATCCCAATCATCAATAGTAGCATCAATGAAATAATAAGGGTCGATACCCAAAGTATCAGCACATGCTTGCAAAAGGTCAGGGCGCTTAGAAATAAAGTTACGACAATTGTCCACGGCTGTTTCTGGTTCCACTTGCCAAAAGCTTCTTGCAGGTCCGTTACCAATCTGTTCAATATACTTGTACTTGCTTTCCACAAGCCCAGTGGCGTAAACCATGTCAATAGCTTCTTGTTTAGCATATTTGTCTCCTAATTGAACACAAACATCTTTAATTAAAGATTTAATTTGTTTATTATCGATGCCCATTGCTTCTCCTCGTATTGAAAACACCAATACTACTAGTAGTAATTGTATGTACTTCACCTCTATAAAATAAGAAATTTTCTCTCTCTATGTCAAGCATTTTCTTACTCATTATGCACCCTCATACCCACTTGTATCGGCTGCTCTCCCTGTTGGAAATTCTGACATTGCATGACCTGGAGTAATCGTTTGGTCATAAGTATTGTCAATAGGGTTAGCTACTAACCAATTCTGTAAACTTCCATTAGTAGTTGTTTGTGGTGTACTTGGTAAAATTGTTCTACTAATACTTGAATAAGACATTGCAGGATTATTAATAGATAACCCTCTTAGACTTATATTAGATGTATTAGTACAACTACAAGACTCTCTCAAGTGTGCATACAATCCAATATTAGTGGCTGGTACTACTGGTAATGCCATTATTCAGCATCTCTTATTGCTATCATATCTGCAAGTTCTGCTTCACATAATGCTAAGTCAGCTTCTAATTTTGCTTTGTGTGTTTCACACTGAGTAATTGCTTGGTCTACTTTTTTATTTTCAGTCCAATCAAGTACTTCTACATCTGCACCATTTAAATCTTGTACAGTTCTTGTATGTTTGATTTGAATCATTTTTGGTGAATCAGCTACAACTTGTTCAGGTGTATATTCTGATATTACTTTAGCCATTTAACTTCTCCTTCAGTTCGTTTATTTGTTGTTGTTGTTCTTTTATTGCTTCTACTAAATATGGTATCATTTCTTCATATCGTAAAATCTTATATTCTTTATCATCATCTGCTCTTAGTGGAAGTTTCTTTTCATCTACTAAGTGTGGTAAAATCTTTTCTACTTCTTGTGCTTTAAATCCTGCACTTAATCTATCTCCACCTTTTTTCCAATTAAAAGTATGTCCTTCTAATTGTGTTACAATATCTAATCCATTTTCAATCTTTGTAAAATTCTTTTTAAGTCTTATATCAGATGGTGTTGAAGAAAAAGCAATAACATCTTGGTCAAAGTGTGCATCTTGAGTGCTATCTATTCTAACTGCTTCTACACCATCATTTGTGTAAAAAGACATAGCATTAATACTATGAGAATATCTTATAATTCCAGTATATCTACCTGCACCACTATTACTATCTGCAAAGTTTATTTGTGAATTGCTTGTACTTCCTGCATAAATAGTTATACCTCTACTTCCACTACCAGTTCCAAAAATAGCCATATCAGCATCTCCATCAAAACCAGTTGCAGTTGTACCTACTAATAATCTACCCGATGAGTCTATTCTTACTTTTTCAGTACCAGCAGTAGAAAACCCAATCATATTAGCACCAGGACAAAACATTCCAGTATCAGGCTCACTTATTTCACTACCTTGATTAAATACATAACTTGGATTAGATGCACTACCTTTACTTCCTTGTATAGAGCCATTTTGATTTGCTATTGGAATACTATGCCATTGACTCCAAGTTCCACTATATCTACTTCTAATTACTGGTCTTACACCATCAAGATTAGTAAAATAATAAGGAATACCTATTTGTGTCATGTTAGCATCGCCATCATAACTTGCATATTCAAAGTTTAATATATGATAATATGAAGTATTTAAAGTATTTGCTACTGTTGTACCTGGTCCATTAGTAGCAGTAGATAATAACAAAGAATACCCATTACCACTTCTTGCATTTGTGCTGTGATTCCAGTCTGCTGTTCAGCCCAGTTTGTTACAGCACACAAATCACTCTTAATTTCCATGTAAAAATTGCATCACCTACCGACAGTACTTAATTCTTGCTGAGTGATATAATCCTATAAATGACATTACCATCACCTTTTAGCTATACTGTTTCTGAACGCACCGCAGCACTTAAATTTAAACTATCGTTTGTATGGTCATATCTAACTTGTCCTCTATAAGCAGAAGCACCAGTTCCATCTCCAAACAATACATATCCATTACCAGTTGTAGATGTTTGTATTTGAATACCATTTTGTCCATCTGATGTACTTCCTACTTGTAAATCAACACCTGAATAATGAACTGAATTATCTCCTATTAACAATCTACCTGATGAGTCTATTCTCATTTTTTCTGCAGCATCAGTCCAAAATTGCATATCATTAGCAGAGTGGTCATATTGAACTATTCCTCTCCAATTATCATTTGCACCTCTACCATCTGCAAAAGAAAGAACTCCTTTACCAGTAGTTGTATCTGAAAAAATTTGTATTCCAGTATAATCTGAAACACTTGGACCACCAACAATAACTTGGTGAGCTGAACCTGCAATAGAACCACTACCTGAAGTTCCAAATTCTGCAATAGCTGCACTACCATTAGATGTAGTTGTATATTCTACTTGTAACTTAGAATCAGGTGATGAAGTTCCTATACCGACTCTACCTGTTGAAGCTGCATTAAAATAAGTATCTCCATAAGAAACTATTTTAGTTCTTAATGTTGGTGTTGCTTCTCCAGTATATATTTCAATACTTCCATCATTACCTGCATCAGATAGTTTTATAATATCTTGAGTATCTGATATTGCTACTGCTATATCTCCTCTTACTTCTAATTTATTTCCTGGTGATTCAGTTCCTATACCGACTCTATCTTTACCTGCATCTACAAAGAAAGTATGAGAAGCATTATTTGATTCAATTCTAAAATCTATATCTAATTGTTGGTCATTGAATACTACATTAGCACCTGCATTCATATCAGCAGACATAACATCTAAGTTGTTTACTCTTAATTCATAAATTCCTGCACTTGCTTCGTGTATGTAAGTATCACTACCACCATCTAAGTAAATTCTACCAGTAGGTGCTATCGCTAAATTTGTTCCATCAAAAGTAAGATTAGATTCTACATCTGCTGTGGTACTATTGCCATAAGTCAATAATCCATTAGCAGTAGATCCATTAAAAGATATTCCTGTATCATCAGATTGATTAATAAAAGCACCTGCTGCAGAACTATATTTTAATACTTGTCCATTTGATACACTTGTTATTAGAACATCTGATAAATCATTAATACTTGCATCTAAATTAA
>LSRR01000127.1_pt1 | contig 24773 bp, 39 predicted proteins | sample 1162981 | NCBI WGS metagenome assembly LSRR01 (sample SAMN03256433, study PRJNA305521) | marine metagenome | biome: Estuarine; feature: Estuary; material: Brackish water; isolation source: iron chloride precipitation of viral particles from surface water samples | place: USA: Chesapeake Bay ... | reverse complement strand
TGAGTGCAGATCCAGACGCACCAAGAACTCTAGATAACTGCACACAAAGAATGGTTGATGGAATTGTTCGGGAATTATTGGCAGAAGGCAGGATCGGGAAGTATTCATTTAGTAGGTCAGGTGGTCGTAAGTGGCTTGGAACTACAGATGGTGACATGAGCAGAGGAGAATATGAAGCATCAACAGCAACGGAGAATGTATAATGTTATTGGCAGAAGGTTTTGAAGGAGCGTTTATCGGAGTGGCTACAAGATGTGGACAACCAACATTAGCTGTTTACAGCGCACATAAATGTATTAAGCTATTAGTAGAAAGAGATGGCATGACGCATGAAGAAGCATTGGAATACTTCAATTTTAATGTTGTTGGTGGGTGGGTCGGTGAAGAAACGCCTTTATTTCTTGAGTCTATGTCATTGATTGAAGCGTGTAACTTAGATGGGGAGGTTAATGACAATGAGCGAACAGAGTAGAAGAAGAACTTGGCAACCAGTTGTGCAAACAAAACAAACACCGAATAATTGTTCGATTTGTGGCAAGTCTGGAGCTTCGTATTCTATTGATGGAGGCTGGAATTGGCATTGTTGGGTATGCGTTCCAGATGAAAGTTACTTTAAAAAAGGTGGAAAAGATGATGCAAAAATGTATTAACTGCGGTGCCGAAATGAAAGTAGGGCGTTATGAAAAGGCTAAGTTTTGCGCAAATTGTAATTATGAAAGACAAATTGATAACGCTGAAATTAAAAAAGTTTTTAAAGATTTGCAAAAAAGAAACAGTAAAATGACACCTGAAGAACTAGAAATGAATGAAAAATTTGAAGATGATCCCAGGGCAAAAACCGAACAATTATACGGTAAAGTATCAAAAGTTCCTGACAGATCATATTATTCTCCTGTTAGCAGCATTGATGATGAGAGCATGTAATGCCAGAGCTGATATGCAATTTACCAGCAGAACAAATTTGGGTTAGAAAAGAATACCTCAGAGATTTACAAGATGGACATGGAGAGTTTGTTAAAGGCATATGGATTACAGCTAAGTCTATAGCGGGTCGAGCTTTTTACTTTGAAACATACTTACCTGAATATGGAGCTATGTTTGATAAGCTACCAATATCTGCATTTGTATCAAAACCAGTTACGCCTAAACTTGATATGGATTTACCTAATTTACAGTTTTGGAATTGTATGGATTATAATGTTACCGCTATACATAAACAATTCATCGGAAGTATGGATTTTGAAGTCCTGACAAGAAGTTTTGGTATCGTAAAAGGCACATATATATGCACACTCGATAATTATCATAATCAACCTGACATAATCGACTATAGCACCAGTGAAATACCTGAAGAACATAAATCATTTAATTTGTTGCAGTTAAATAATGGACAATATTGTTTATATCCGAACAATAGAATGAGAATCTATGATAATAGCCTGACTCCTGAAAAGCCTAAAATTCCCGATTTTAAAGTTAGCACAATTGAATATCAAGTCGAGAATGGAAATAATACAAGGCTAGGCGATACTGACGAATATTTTTGGAAAACTAAAAAAGAATAAGTTATTATTGACAATGTAGTTATCATTACATATATAGATTATATAAGTCTATCGTAAGGAGATAATTATGGACAAACCAATTCTAGCAAACGAACTAATTACCGCTCTTGGGGATGCCAAAAGAAATATACTTGGATGGCAAGGCGGTAAATATGCAGAGGGCATGAGGCGCAATATACAAACTGAAATTGTTACTGCTCAAAAATTTGTATTAAGCAAAGGTCTTATTGAGCATGCAGTACAAGCAAGCATGTCAAAACCCGAAATACTTTTTAATATGTTGGAGCGAGGTATACCGCCATTTAATTCTTTATGGATTGAGTGGGATGAAGTTTATCGTCAAGAACTATTAAAGAAAATTCATGAATCAAATGGCAAAACTTATGAAATAAATGAACAAATTATGCCCGTTGGCTATCATATTATGAAACATAATAATGATTTTATATATGCCTTATATACTAAATATGAACCCGATAATAAAAGTTATATGGTCTCTCCGCAGATCGGATTTACTATTGATAACGAAAAACCGTTTGATAGATTTTCTGCCTCAGCACACAATGAAGAGCCTATGAGTGATAAAGATTGGAACATGGCATCATGGCAATCTACATCTGCATATCTTGGCAGTTGGTACGTTGGAGAATATATGAACAATGGAACTAAAAAAGATAAATACTATTTAGATCAAATTAGACAACGAGTGACTACAACACAAACTGCATCTATGCACTGGATGATAAGTCAAGAAAAATTTGATTATGGTTGGAATAAATCAGAAATGAGACAATTTATGGAAGTGTCTTATAATGTTATGGAAGGCGATGCGAGGTTTATGATCGCATTACTTGGGTTGTTAAACTACGATTTAATCGCCACAGAGACGGTTGTTCCGCCTAAAAAGATAGATCATATAGCCTTTGGTCGTAAAGTGCCTAAAAACGAATATAAAGTCGTTACAATTAATTTGCCAAAGCCTAGGGGCAAACGGGTTTATTCTCGCATGTTCACGGGGCAAGGATCACCAAAGCGGGAACATTGGAGACGAGGGCATTGGAGAGTGTTAAAAAATAAAAAAGGCGATATTCTTAAACGTATTTGGATTCAGCAACAAAAGGTTGGTAATGCTGAATTAGGCAAAATAGTCCATGATTATGTATTAAATAAAAAAGATGCTTGACATGGTATTGAATACTATAGTAACTATAGAGAACTATCTTAACTAGCAAAGGAAGGAAAGTAAGATGAGTAGACTATCTGATAAACTACTTGAAGTAGAATTGTTCGTAGGTGAGCAGTTGCAGGACTACACAAACGAGCAAGTATTAAAGCAAGTCAAGATCAAGTTTGGTGTTGATATGTATGTAGAACATGCAAAAGATTTGTTGAATGAATTTCAACAAGAACTTAACTTTCAGAGGTTACAACCATGATATTAGTTAAAAGAATAGATATGGCATTACATATCCAAGAGTTAGCCGCATTAGAGAACATAACTGTAAGTTATCAATCGCTAACAGAAACTAATCCTAGGTATTCTGCCATTCCATCTAGGCGACATATAACCATTAGACCGACTAAGAATACGGGATATTATGTGTCTGCCTTACATGAAATCGGGCATATACTTGGCGGTAATCAATCTCGTAATAACACAACAAAGGAGAAAGAAATTGGTGCATGGATTTGGGCAATGTTACACGCGATTGTATGGACAGATACTGCGGATCGGGTCATGGCTAAAGCGCTACGTTCATACGGTGTTAGTCAATCTGAAATCGAGGAAATCCAACATAAATGGAATCCAACAACAAGAGATGAGGAGCGACAAATTGCTTAATGAAAAATTTATAAAAATACATATTCAACAAGCTACTCCGTACAAAATTACCTTTATAGATAAAATTGTTCGGGCTTTGTACAAAATGAAAAAATGGTAAAGCGAGCAAAAATTCATAGCACTAGCAGATCATGGGAAAAATCTCTTAAAAAATCTGCTAAGGCTAAAGAGCGCCAGCGGACAAAACGAAGAATTGTTCGGGAAATTAAGGAGGAATAAATGGGCGAGTATGAATGTATAGATTGTAACGAAATATTTTGGGCAGAAGAACCGCCTTATCCAAAAGATCAATGTGATCGTTGTAAAGAAGAGGATAATAGCGATGGTTAAAATGTTCGTTTTAATATGTGTCGTATGGGCAGAGGGTAGTAGCCATGACGGTGAACAGAAGTGTATCATTCACCAAAGCCAAGTGCAATATGCGACTATGAATCAATGTCGTGCCGATATAGTCAAAAGCGAATTGCTCATTGAAGGCGCTATATTTGATAATTTTGGCGAAGAGCCAATAGATCATAAAATTATGGCTAGCTGCATGGGAGGCGTATAATGGCTAAGAAAAAACAGAAGAATTGTTCGAAATGTAAAGAAAAAATTATTATCGGAATGGAGCTGGTGATGAATAACCGAACAATTTGCTTGGGCTGCGCTACAGAAAAAGGAATGGCACAGAAATGGAAAGCACCAATAAGTCATGTTCTTAATTGTGAATATGATATATATTCTTGCCCCGAATGTTATCGGAACTATGCCGAAATGATGGAGCATTTGGGCTACTCTTGTACCCTAAATGGTACGTTCTATAAACAGACAGATGACCCTAAAATTGTGGTGCTTTATGAGTGATTTACTTACCACTTACCAACTTACTCGGTAAGTAAAAATGACGGTAAGTAGTAAGTCATTGAAATTGTTCGGTTTTTTGAAGCAACTTACGGAGGTTACTTCTTACCATGGTAAGTTAGTTTTTTGCTCTAAGTCATTGATTTTTATGGCTACTTACCAACTTACCGAACTTCCCCCCTAAAGGGGGGTTTAGGGGGCGGTAAGTAACCCGCCCACCAACCCTATTAAATTAACAAAGATTTGGATGAAATTAGACCGGAGAAAAAGTAATGGCTAAATTTTTTGCGATTTTATCGACGGTTCACGTTTAGCTTGATGTAAAAGATTGACTGACAAACAGGAAGATTTTTGTTTAACTTTCTGTGACGGATTGACGCAGAGATTGGCTGCTATAGCAGGGGGATACGTAATGCCTGGAGTAGCTGTGAGTTTGTTGCGTAACCGATTCGTGGAGGAAAGATTGATGACATGCGTGAGATTTTCTTAGTCGCTTTGTGCACAATGATATGTCGGTGCGTGGTTGTTAGAGCTTCGTAACGAGGCGTTGGAGTCGGGAAGTTTGGTGAGGCTATCAGAGCTGAGGAACTGCGTTTAAAGGCTACAGGACTGCTTGTAAACAAGGCTCATGTGCTACATGAACGAACAGATAGCATGACAAGGGAGGAAATATTGTCAAAACTACAGGAATTTCAAGACATTGCACAGAAACGCATGAAAATAGCGAACAAATCCCATAAAGACCCAGACTTGATAGAACAAAGTAGCGTAAAACCCAAAAACTAGCATATTTACTTAGACAGGGTGTAGGCACGGAGACCGAAGAATTGTTCGGACTCGCAGCGGGATCGGGGTGATCGGGGCTGGATCTGGGCGTAATCGGGAGAATTGTTCGGCTTCAGGCAGGTCAACCCCCCCTGAATCGGATCGGGATCGGGCTTCTCCAGCAGCGGGGATCGTACAATTGTTCGGAACGGCAGCAGGTTATCCCTGGATCCAGCAGCGGGGATCGGATCTCCCTGGCTGGGCAGCCGTCCTGCGTGAACAATTGTTCGGAAAAAGAAGACCTGCAGCCTGGAAGGATCGGAGTTTTGCCTGGCTGCCAGACTTGCTTGCTGGAACAATTGTTCGGAAACCTTCACCTGCAGCTCCAGGCGTTCTTGCTGCGTATGAACAATTGTTCGGGTAAGTTCCCTGGAGGCTGCACAAAAAAAAAGAGCAGGAAAACCAAAACCTGCTCTTTTTACTTTTACAATTAAACAAAGGATATTTAAATGTTTGATATATTATATATAGTAACTGTTGCCAAAGCTGTCAAGTAAATAAAAATAAAAAAAAATTATTTTAGCTGTTGACACATGTGGCAATCATTGCTATATATATCAAGTTAAACAAACAAAAGGAACTAAGCCAATGAAATTTAAAAAAACAAATACAACTTATGGAACACATCTTCAGGGTAATGTTGGGGCAACTTATCAGGAGCTGGTAGAAGTTTTCGGAGAGCCAACAAGATTTGAATGGTCTGAGGAGTCGGATAACAAAGTAGATGCTCAATGGGCTATCAAGTTTGAAGATGGCACAATAGCAACCATATATAATTATAAGAACGGACTTAATTACTTAGGAGCAGAGGGTAAGAGAGTTAGTCAGATAATGATGTGGAATGTTGGTGGATACAGCGAAAGAGCTGTAACGTTGGTCAATGACGAAGTTATTGAATGGCAACACAGACTTCACGAAACTGGCAAATCAACGAACAATTTAGTGACAGCCTAATTGTTCGGAACGGGATCGGGGAAACCTGATCCTGTTTTTTCTGGCAGCGAAACGAACAATTGTTCGAGAGGCAGACCCCCCCCTCCAGCAGGTGAGGTCAGGTGAACAATTGTTCGGGGTTAACAACAGGAGGTCAAAATGAAAGAAGAATATAAACAAGGTTGGAGATGGATAGTTTGGGTCGGTGGCACAGATGATTACTACAAAGACTATTCACGAGCAAAGCAACACGCAGATGAATGGATAGCTAAAGGATATGATGACGTAATAATTGAAAAAATTTTATTTAATGGTTGACATGTTGTAATCATTACACTATATTAATATTAATTAAACAAAAACCAAAGGAGAAACAAATGTTGTATAAGTATATAGTAGTAGCCAAAGAGTGGAGAGACAAAGTTAACGGAAACAGTTACTTCTCTGCACAAATTGAAAGCACAGAAGATGGCAGCATATCAAAGCTACCTTTCCAGTATGGGTATGGCGACCAGTACAAATACGAAGCAGTTAGAGAGCTGGTTAAGGAAGGATTGCTGGAAGAAACAAAAGAATATCCGTTTGTTCCAGTAAAATTTATTAAGATTCCGAACAGTTTAAAGCAGGAAGCGATTCGCTTTGGGGAGGTATAAAAATGATAGTATCAATTAAATTAGATAAAAATTCATCTTTTAATAATGAAGAACATTTTATTGACTGCCTCAAAGATTTAATTATGGAATGGGAAGACTGCATTGGTCCAAAAGAGATGGACACTCAAGATGTCGGTTTCAATTGTGAAAGATTAAGAGAATTGAAGAAAAACATTTAATCGGGGAATTGTTCGGGAATAATCGGAATCGGGGTAAACTGGTTCCGATTTTTTTTGCGTCCAGCTCCAACTCGAACAATTGTCCACCCCCCCCCCTTCTTCCTGGCTGCAGGTGAACAATTGTTCGACCTGCACAGGCTGGAGCAGGTAATAAAAAAAATAAAAAAAGTTTTATTTAATGGTTGACATGTGTGTAATCATTGCTATACTGATATTAATTAAACAAGCCAATGGAGAGAAAAATGCAATTTACAGACATAGACGAGAATACATTCAAGTATCAGGAAGTAAAAGAATACTTTCAAGACTGGTTAAAAGAAAACACACCAGACGCTGATGAATGGATTGACGTACATCACAACGCTTTTAATACAGACTATTACATAATCGGCACATACAAAGCGAAGAAATGGCTGGGAGAAGAGGCGTTGAATGTTATTGGAATCATTAAAGATTATGAGGAATTTAACTTTGGCGAATTAACAACAGACATCTCAGATCCTGAAAAAGTTGTCAATATGTATGTTTATATCTTGGGCGAGGAAATCGTGGCTAGATGGGATATGATAGATAGGAGGGTTGCATAATGTTATTTTATACAATCTTTGTGAATGTAATAGCATTCGCACTATTTACCGCAACAGTTTTACTATTTCTTTTGTAATTGTTCGGGGATCGGATCGGGGATTTATTCCCCGATTTTTTTCCTGTAGATACCGAACAATTGTTCCACCTGTAAGATCCCCCGTCCTGACCTGTAACCGAACAATTGTCCGCTCCTGTACAGCGACAGCAGAAAAAAATCCTGCTGTGAAATAAAAATAAAAAAAGTTTATTTAGGGGTTGACATGTTGCAATCATTACACTATATTAATATTAATTAAACAAGCCAATGGAGAATAGAATGAGTAGTTACGAACAATATGCCAAAGAGTATTTTGGTCAATTAAAAGGTTATACAATAACTGACTTTAAATTGGAAAAAGAAGATGACATGATTTTTCCAGTATTCATAATGAAGAAAGCAAATGACATTATCAAAGTATCTGTAAGTCAAGACGAGGAGGGAAATGGTGGTGGTCATTTATTTATTGAGGAGGCAACACAATGACAAATAGTAACTTAAAATTCGTAGCATCAGACGAGATTAGACAAGACAACATAAGAGCGATGTCTAATGTGTGGAGCAGATGGTCTGAGTTTCACGGAATGCCTAAACACGACAATGGTAATTATTATAGTGCAGATGACATAATGATAAACCATTATCAAGATTTAGATTTTGAGCCAAGCGTACAACAAGTAAAGTTTATGATTGCTTTCCGTGATGTGTGGGATCAGATTGAAGCAATAGAGCAAACGGCATTATAGGTTTCTCCGAAAAAAGTCCAGCAGGTTGCTGGGCTTTTTTTTATCCTGAATCTGAACAATTGTTCGGTATGATTCGCTGGAGCAGGTATGTCATATGATATAAATATTTATTTAATTTAGTTGTTGACAGGTAGCAATCATTACTATATATTAAAGTTATTAATCAGCCAAAGGAGATACAAATGGCAATATACATAGCTTATGGAGCTAACCTGAACAAGAAGAACATGGCAACAAGATCGCCTGATGCAGTTCCAGTAGGTAAGACAAATCTACTGGGATACAAACTGATATTCAACAACGTGGCGAGTATCGTTCCGTCAGAGAAGCATAGCGTTCCTGTGGGGTTGTGGAAAATATCTGAACAAGATGAGAGAAACTTAGACATCTTTGAGGGTTACCCAAATCTTTACAGAAAGGAATATGTTGATCTCTCGTACATGGGCATGACTCAGGGCATGGTTTATATAATGAACTACGCGGGTCAGGCTGTTCCGAACAAAAGATACTTTGATGCAATCAAGCAGGGGTATGAAGACTTCCAGCTAGATACCGAACAACTTCTTAACGCAGTTGTTGAAGCCTTCGATTACGAGAAGGAAGCAGGTAGATTTATCCGAACAAGTCGTGGAGGCAGGTCATGGAGGTAAATTGTTCGATAACCAGCCCCTGAAAAAGCCCAGCAGGATCTGGGTTTTTTCTGGAAGGCAATCGGACAATTGTTCGGATCGGGCAGGACAATGATCGGGGATCGGGGATTTCGCCCTCTGCCCAAATCATTTTCTAGATCCTCCCCCCTATATCCTCCTAATGAAAATTTAATTAACTTGTTAAACAATATTGTCAAGAGGTAAGGCAAAAAAAGTTTCTCAATAAAAACAATGACTTAGCAAATTAATTTTGGTGGTATACTTGTAATCATTACCTTATATACCCAAATAAAACTTAGGCGGCAAAATGCGCCTAAAAACCAACAATAACTAAAAAAGGATGAAACAAAATGTTTGATACAATTAACACTAATAAAAACATATTCGATAACCAAAATTTTGTATTTGGTGTAGAGCCTGAATTTTGCAGTCGGTCTTATACTGAAATGAACCGTTACAATAATTCACTAGGTTCAAATAAAATAAAAGGTCTAGAATATGTATATGACGGTTCAAGAGTTGACGGTGAAGCTCGATTGCCAATTTTAAGTAATTCTGAAAAATCATATAATTATTTAAAATCAGTACTCGAACAATTGAACGATCATGGCGCAACCGTCAATTGGACTGCTTCCATTCATGTTCATTTGTCTAGACGTCCAATAACAATTGAGCCTAATGATTTCCATGATAAATCAGTTGAGTATACTGCTATACATGGACGTGCTTTACCTAGCCGCAATGGTACTGATTATTTTGGTGATGCTATACCTTTAGAAATTGTTAAAGATATAGGATATAGAGTTAGCAAAAATATTGATCAATTTAATTCGTTTTTAGCACCGTCAAGAATTGATGACGGTGGCTATGCAGTTGAAGCAATGAGAAGAGCGCATCAAAAAAATGGTTATTTTTGTAAGAAACCTAGCAATCCATTAACCATTAAAAATACTGAATGTACTTGGCACAAATTAAAACGTGTCATTTCAGTTGGCGGTAAATTCTCAGCTATTAATCTTAATCATTGGGATGATTATGAAACCGTAGAATTTAGATCGCATGGCGGTACTTTAGAAATTGATAAAATTTGGTCATGGATGATGTTTTTGGCTAATATGCAAAAACACTCAATCGTTAATAGACATAGCCAAGTACAAGCTATTATTGATACACCATCTTATATTGGGCGTTCTAGTCGTACTAGACAATCAATAGCATATCAATTGATGCGAAGAGATGGCGGTGCTACAGTCCAAGAGATTATGAATGCTAGTGGTATTCAAACTGCTCAACGTGTGCGCAGTATGATAAGTGAGCAAATTAGACCTGCCTTAATAAATCAATTTGGTAGGGATATTTTAATAACTCATAATCAACAGCACTATAATCACGCTTACAGCTCTTCTCAAGGGCGTTACGATCTAAATGGCTATGAGATACCATTACAAGTAAACAATAGCTCTGACGGCGCTGTATTCGCCAACAATCGTAATACTAGTGATTTACTACTAGGTTTGAGAGATGAATATAAACAAAATTTAAAACCTTTTAGAAATTAAGGTTTAAATCTAGACCGTATCATTAATTTTATGCGGTCTATTTTTTTGTCTAAAATTTATTAACAATATCGAACAATTGTTAGTTAATATCTAATATCTTACAATTGTTCTAAGTTATTGATTTTATTGAATAAAACGGGGCGGTATAGCCCCACCATACAACCAAATTTATATAAATTTTGGCAAAAATCTCCTAAACCGTGTTCCCCTCAAACGACCCCCATCAATTTCAAATACGACCTCCAAAAAAAATTTTATAAAAAAAATCTTGCGCTTTTTGGCATTCATTGCTACATCTTGTGTCAAAGGAGGGCAATATGCCTAGATATGTACTAGAATACGCAGGTTTCAGAGATTTTGAGTCTGACGATCCGAATGATGTCATTGATGTTTTTCGTAAAATAATGGGATATGACAAAGATAACTTAGATGATCTGCTATCGACATGTGCTTCCAACGTTTGTGACAAGGTTTACAAGCCTGTAAGGTTTGGAACTGTTGCTGAATTTACGGAAGATTTATTAAAATATAAAATATTGAAGGAGACAAGCCAATGAAACGTAACGAAAACAGCTATGCGAAAGTAAAAAACAATGAAATGTTGAATTATCGCAATCAATTAGGGATAAGTCAGGTAAACATGGCGAAGAAATTAGGTTTGAGCCATAGGATGTGGAACCATTATGAGCATGGAACGAAACCAGTTCCGATATCTGTAGTTTTATCAGCGAAATATTTGTGTAAAAACATGGACAAGATGGATAAATTGCATGATGAGGTTAAAAAGTATGAAGAGCCATTGACGAAATGGGATGTTGACAGGATTGAGGCTCTTATGAAGAAAATGAAGGACGATATTTCTGCAAATTCTGACATGGTTTCTAAAATTTTAGCTCAAAGCCATAAAGAAATGGGCTTTCTATTGTCAAAAATAAATTAATCGTATATTATCTTCGCATAAAACAGTTTTTTGTGGAGATATTTCATGGCGAATGGACCTCTGGGCGGAAATATGGGTACGCCACCTGTACCACCACAACCGCCACAGGTAAATTTTGAGACAACAGCCCAAAGCAGGGGTAATTTTAACAATTTTTTAAAATCCATGCCAAATACAACGTCTATGACCCCGATTCCTCCAATGGGGTCATCCCCTATGATGCCAGCGCCTAATCCGATGGCGAATATTGACATATTTAATCAGCCACCTTCTATGGGAATGGGCATGATGGGTATGAATCAGCCACCTATGAATCCGATGATGCAACAGCCTATGCAACAACCTATGAATATGGGTGTTGGTCTTATGGGTACACCTGTTCAGAATTTCTATAACGGTGGTTATGCTGACAGCGACTTTGGAGGGTTCAGTGATTATGGTAGCGTAGATAACACGGATTTTTCTGATCCAGATAGTGATATGGATTACACAGACAGTTACACGGATCAAGATTTTACTGATGCAACAAATATTGGCAGTGGCGGCGATAATCAGCCAGGTGCTTTTCCAACATCAAGACCAGAGATTTTAAAAGAGGCGATTGCAAGAGCTGAAAATGAAATTTTTGGTGGCACAGCATCTGATGATTTGGGATTTATAAACAAAGATGGTAGTTTAACAGATGCTGGTCAGAAGGAATATGACAGTTCTATTATGGCTAACTTAGATGTTCTTCAAGATGAAAGACCTGCTGATACTGGCACACAATTAGCTAACATATTTGACAATAAAGACATATTGACAGCTTCTACTAAAAACGTGAATCCAGCAGATATTGTTCAAGCGTCTTTTAGACCTAGTTCGTTAAATTCTACATTTAGCAATGATGTTTTGGACGGTCTTGATTTAAATACAGCATTTGGAGGAAACAGAGACGCAAAAACTGATACTGGTGTAATTGGTTCTACAGATGCAGAATTAAATGCTTTAGAAAGATCTATAGCAAACACACAAAGAGCCAATGAAATTCAGAATCAATTAGCGAATGTAAATAATCAAACTTTAGCTGATAGAGTACAGAACCAAAGAGGTTTAGGTATAGATATATCTACTATACCAGACATTTCATTAGAAAATATAATGTCAAGTAACATAAGCAAAGAAGACCCAAACAAAGCGACTGTTACGCAAAACATAAGTCCGCAGAACACCGCTGATAGAATATCTAGAAACAATAGAACTATAGATGACATTAAAGCTGATATGGGTAGTAGAGTTCCTGACACTGTATTAGGAACTATGATAGACAGGAGAGATATTTTCCAACCAGACGATATTACATTTGATCCAATAACAATTGAAGAAAGCAGGGTTGGCGATGATTTTGATACTGCCTTAACACTAGCAGATAGAAATGAGGCAGATAGGTTAGCCGCAGGACAAGCTATGGGTGTTGGCACTGCTCCTAATTTACAAAATTTAACCTCAACAGCTATGGGCAGAGGTCAAAACGTAACAAGATCAATTGCACCAGAAGATTTTGAAGAAAAAGTAGGCAGAGACTTTAATGCTAATCGTATGGCAGACATTGAAAGATTGTATGGTGTTAATACTGGTCAAGCTGGATATGGAACAGGGCCTATTCCAAATTTTAAAGACACAAGTAAGTTTCAAGGAGGTCAAGACCCTACATTCTTTGAAGGCAAAGGTTTTACTGGCACAGCAGGTGGCATATTAGACGCAATAGAGAGAAAGACCAGAGAGAACATGGCTAACGAAATAGCGTTAGGCAGACCTATGGGATTAGGTGAAACATTATTTGGATATAATGCACCAGATTTAAGAACACAGACTATGGAAGATTATATGTCGAACACTCAAAAGAATGTTTTGAATGAAGCAGGTGATTCAGAAACAGTGTCACGAAGATTGCCAGACAATCAATTAATCAGAAACGATAGTGGTCGTGTTATTGGTATAAGAGATGCAAGTGGTAGGTTGGTTTCTGGCATGGATCCGAATGCTCCTATGGGTAGTGATGATAATAATGAAAATCCATTTGTAATAAAACCAAAGCCAGAAGAAGAAAAAGAAGAAGAAGACAAGCCGCCAAACGTAATAGGTGGTGGTGATCCTTTACCTGTTCCAGAGACAGTTCCAACAGTTGTTGATTCACCTTTTACCAGTAATGTTAGTGATTTCGTTCCATCTACTTTTAACACAGGCGATATAAATAAGTTAATCGAGATGTTAACAGGTATTGCTGCCCCTAAGTCTATGAAAAAAGGCGGGGTTGCTGGTTATGCAGAAGGTGGTAAGGTTATGCAAGCATTGGATAATCTCTTAGCGACAGCATAATGGATCAGGTTTTACAAGCCTCAGATTTTGCAGAATATCTTAGTGATGATGAAATCTCTAAGATGGCTCCTCTTCTTGATCGTCTTAAAGTTTTAGAAGAGCAAAAAACAAGTCAAGAAAATTATTTAAAGTTTGTAAAGAAGATTTGGCCCACTTTCATTGAGGGTAAACATCACAAAATATATGCGGACAAGTTGCAAAAAGTAGCTGACGGCAAAATTAAGCGTTTGATTGTCAATATGCCGCCAAGACATACTAAATCAGAGTTTGCTAGTTACTTGTTTCCAGCGTGGCTTATGGGCAGACGACCTGATCTGAAGATAATACAAGCGACACACACGGCAGAACTTGCAGTAGGTTTTGGACGTAAGGTTAAGAACCTTATAGATAGCGATGACTTCAGGGATATATTTCCTGATATAAAATTAGCAAGTGATGCGAAGGCATCTGGTAGATGGTCAACAAATGGTGGTGGTGAATATTACGCTGTTGGTGTGGGTGGTGCGTTAGCTGGTCGTGGTGCAGATTTATGTATCATTGATGATCCAGTATCAGAACAAGATGCACTAAGCCCTACTGCACTTGATGGTATTTATGAGTGGTATACGTCAGGTCCTCGACAAAGATTGCAGCCAGGTGGTTCAATTATTATTGTTATGACTAGATGGGGTATTAAAGATTTAACAGCTAGGGTTATATCTAAGCAAGCTGAAGGAGGAGCAGATAGATGGGAAGTCGTGGAGTTTCCTGCAATATTTCCAGATACAAACAATGTACTATGGCCCGAATATTGGAGTCGAGAGGAATTAGACGGAGTAAAAGCGTCAATTCCAGTAGCCAAGTGGAATGCACAGTATATGCAAAACCCAACGGCAGAAGAAGGAGCTATAATAAAAAGGGAATGGTGGAATGTTTGGGATCATGCTGAACCACCTCCCTGCTCATATATCATACAATCATACGATACCGCTTTCAGTAAAAATGATCGTGCTGACTTTAGTGCTATTACTACTTGGGGGATATTTACACCAGTAGAAGGTGAGGGTGATGCAATTATTTTACTTGATGCAGAGAAGGGCAGATGGGATTTTCCAGAACTGAAGCAAAAGGCTTATGAATTAAGCGAGGCTTATGATCCAGACATGATATTGATAGAGCAAAAAGCAAGTGGTACACCTTTAACACAAGAGTTAAGACGTATGGGTATTCCTGTTACACCCTTTACACCGAGCAAAGGTGCTGATAAGTTTGCAAGGATGAATGCTTGCGCACCTGTGTTTGAAAGTGGTATGGTATGGAGACCAGATGCTAATTTTGCAGAGGAAGTTGTTGAGGAATGTGCGAGTTTTCCAAATGGAGACCATGATGACTTGGCAGATTCAATGACACAGGCTATACTAAGATTCAGACAAGGTGGTTTTATATCCACACCTGATGATGAAGAATTTGAACCAGGATATAGAAGAAAAATGGAGTATTATTAATGGCTATGAAAAAAGTTAAAAAAATGCAACTTGGCGAAAAAAGTTAAAAAAATGCAATTTGGCGGTGATCCCACAGGTAACACAATGTCTGAAGCGGATATGAAAAGAACTAGAGAATTGATGGCTAGAACACAAACAAAAGAAGGTGGTAATACTATTTCTGATGCTGACTTGAAAAAATTAAGAGAAATGCTTAAAGGAGCAGGAACAGAAGGAATCGGTAAAATGAAGCCACAGGGCAAAGCTATGGGTGGTGTAATAAACACAACCAAGTCTATGCCTGTTGGTATGATGGACGGTGGTAAAGTCAAGCCTATAAAGATGAACATGGGCGGTGTTGCCAAAGGCAGAGGCGGTATGTTTAAGGGGATAAAGTAATGCCAGCAAAAAAAAATATTTTAACAGGAACTAGTTTTGATAAAAATCTTAAAAGCAAAATGGATCCAGATAAAGCTATTAGGAAAATGCAGCTTGTTCAAGAAATGATGTCTGGAACTGCTCAATTTGCACCTGGAGAAAAAGAAGCTGTTCTCAAAGCTATGGGTATCACTACCAAGAAAAAAGGTGGAGTTGTCAAAAAAAGGAAAAAATCTATTATGCTTAAAGGTCGTGGTGGTAAATTTAAGGGAATAAAGTAATGGCTGATAAAACAAAAAATGTATCTGCTGGAATAAACGCTGCTATGAGTTTGGATTCTGAATCTGCAAATGATTTAGCAAAATTAATGAAGATATCTAAAAGACCTACAAGAGCAAGAGTTAAAAAGCAATCGTTTAACATTACAAAGCCTGGTGCATTTGGAATACAAAGGAATGATATTATGAAAGCTAGATTCGGTGGTAAAGTAGTGCAAAAAATGCAAGGTGGTGGCGAAAAATTAAGTCAAGCTGAATTAGAAGCAGCTATCAGAGCAATAGAAGAGCAGGGTAATGTTTTTGGTAAAGGTCAATCGTTATCCCCGTCACAAACTAAAAAAATAGCTGATAAATTTGAATCTGATTTTGCCAGAATGTTTGGTAAAAAATACGGTGGAGTAATAAGAAAAATGAGAAAGGGCGGTTTAATGGAAGCGATAAAAGAAGTTCAAGCAAAAGGCATGAAAGAAGGTGGAGATGTTCCAATGCCTAAACCAAGACCTAAGAGTTTGAAAGCAGATAAAACAGAAATTTTGAATGAAGATTTTAGTAAAAATGTTGCTAAAACAAATCAAAAAAATAAAAACCTTAAAGGTAATCAAAAAAAATTAGATAAAAATAAAGATGGCACAATATCTGGCGCAGATTTTAAAATGATGAAATATGGTGGCAAAGTTCAAAAGATGAAATATGGTGGTGTTGCAAAAGGTGGTAAAATGGGATGCCGTGGTATGGGTGCTGCAATTAAAGGTGGCGGATTTTCTATTAGATAGGATTTGAAATGGCGATTGAAAATATAAATGGCATAGCAGATGCTGTCGCTCCAGAACTGGAAGCTAATTTAGTCAAACTGCCTCCAGAGGCTTTGGTAGAAGGTGTGACAGAATTAGAGGATGGATCAGCGATTGTTGGTGATATGGAGATGGAAGCAGAAGATCCTATAGCTATTCCGTTTGATGCAAACCTAGCAGAACACATTGATGAAGATGTATTATCAGAAATATCTAATGAAATTATACGCAACATAGAAGATGACACTAATTCAAGAAGTGATTGGGAAGAACAATATAAAGGCGGACTAGAACTTCTTGGTATGAGTTATGAAGATAGATCCGAGCCTTTCGAGGGAGCATCTGGAATAGTACATCCACTACTAGCTGAATCCGTTACACAGTTTCAGGCACAGGCATATCGTGAAATGCTACCTGCTGGAGGGCCTGTCAAGACATCAATCATTGGAGCAGAAACTCCAGAAGTAACAGCTCAAGCAGAGCGTGTTAAAAATTATATGAATTACCAAATAACTTACGAGATGGAAGAATATGATCCTGAATTAGATCAAATGTTGTTTTATCTTCCGATTGTAGGTTCAGCATTTAAAAAAGTTTATTTTGATCCTTCAATGCAAAGAGCTGTCAGTAAGTTTGTGCATTCTGAGGACTTAATCGTTCCTTACAGTGCAACAGACTTGGCAACAGCAACGAGAATAACTCACTGCATTCGTATGGATAAAAACGAAATTAAAAAATTACAATTATCAGGATTTTACAGAGATATAGAACTTCCTAGTTCTGGAGCTGATTCAGACACTATGAACGAAGTGAAGGATACAATTAACGAGATAGAAGGTATTACAAGTAGTTCTTCGCAGAATGAAGAGATGATGATTTATGAAGTTCACACAGATTTAGATATTGAAGGATTTGAAGATGTTGGAGCTGATGGTGAACCCACAGGACTGAAGATGCCCTATATCGTTACAATCATGGAGGACACTGGTGATGTCTTATCAATCAAACGGAATTTCAATGAAAGTGATCCGCTCCGTAGGAAAGTGCCTTATTTTGTGCATTATAAGTTTCTACCTGGTCTTGGGTTTTATGGTTTTGGTCTCACACATACTATAGGCGGTCTTTCCAGAGCTTCTACGTCCATTCTAAGGCAGCTAATAGACGCTGGCACACTATCTAACCTTCCAGCAGGTTTTAAAGCCAGAGGAGCTAGAATAAGGGATGATGAGACACCTCTAAATCCTGGAGAGTTTAGAGATGTAGATATGGTAGGTGGTGATTTAAGGCAAGCTATTATGCCATTACCATTTAAAGAACCATCACAAACATTATATTCTCTTATGGGAACATTAATTGATTCTGGTAGACGTTTTGCATCTATGGCTGACATGAAAGTTGGTGAGATGCAAGGCAACGCTCCTGTTGGCACAACTATGGCTATTATGGAGCGTGGCACAAAAGTTATGTCAGCTATTCATAAACGTCTCCATTATTCACAAAAGATAGAGTTTAAGTTATTAGCTCGTGTGTTTTCTATGGGTGTTCCAATGTATCCATATCAAGTACCAGGAGCGCCACCAGAAATAAAACAAAATGATTTTGATGATAGAATAGATATATTACCTGTCTCTGATCCTAATATATTTTCAATGTCTCAACGTATTGCTTTGGCTCAAACACAATTGCAATTAGCACAAAGCAATCCAGAAATTCATGGGCAAAATGGTATGTATCAAGCCTATCGCAAGATGTACGAAGCGTTAGGTGTTACAAATATAGACCAAGTGTTGCAACCTCCCCCACAACCAATGCCCATGAACCCAGCAAAAGAAAATCAAGAGGCATTAAGGTTGGGTGTGTTAACTGCATTCCCAGAACAAAATCATCAAGCACATATATCTGCTCATTTAGCAATGCTTTCTACTCCTGTGGCACAATCAAATGCTTCAATACTTATGACGTTGCAAGGTCACATATCCGAGCATATAGCAATGATGTCTGAAATGACTGCACAACAAGAAATTATGGCATCAATACCACCAGAACAACAGATGATGATGCAACAAGATCCTAATATGCAGAAGCAAATAACAGATCAAATTGCATCAAGGGCAGCCGAAATTGCAGCCGAAGTACAAGAGCAATATGCACAAGCACTTACACCTCCGCCACAAGAAGACCCTCTTGTTACGTTAAGAAAACAAGAATTAGCTCTTCGTGGTTCTGAAATACAACAAAAAGCCGAACAATTTCAGAAAAAAACAGAGATGGAAATGCAAAAAGAGTCAAATGATATAATGATTGACAATAAACGTCTTCAGCAACAAGAAGAAATTGCTCAAGATAGAATACAAACTCAAAGAGATATAGCGGCTATGAATGCTATGGGAAGGAAATAAAATGGTTAGTTCAGTTCGTGCAGGAATGATTGCACAAGAAAAAGAAAAAAAGAGACAAAGAAGAATATTAAAACAAATAAAAGAGGACATGGAATCTTCTTTTATTCCAGTGGACATGTTTAATAATAAAAATCAAAAAATTGAAAAAGAGATTATAGAAAATGTCGAATCAAAAACGGAACAAAATACAAAAGAAGATAAACCAAAGAAAAAGACAAAAGCCAAAAAACAAACCAAAAATAATAACAAAGTTCTCAAAAATAGCTAGACCGCAGAAATTTGAAGGCGTTTTTTAAATGGTTGTCGCAGAGATATTAACAGGGATCGCTTTAGTACAAAAAAGTGTTGAATTTATTAAATCTAATATTGGCACTGTAAATGATATAAAAGACATAGCTAAACAAATTGATGGCTTTTTTCTAGGCGAAGAGCAAATGAATAAAGGTCAAGGCAAAGGTCTTTCATTAAAAGAGCAATTTGGCTCTGTAGAAAATTCTGCAACTGATTTTATTAATAGGAAACTATTAGAAGAACAAAGAAACGAACTTAAACAATTAATAAATTTAAGATTTGGACCTACTGCTTGGGATTCTATATTAGCTGAAAGAGCGGAAAGAATTAATCAAGCTAAAGAAGCCCAAAAACAAGCCAGAATAAAAGCTAAAAAAGAACAAGAAGAAATATTAGAGGTTATTAAATGGGTCGCATATGGGTTTATCATCATTGGTTTATTAATGGCTATGATAGTTTTTGGTGTAAAGGCTTTCGCAAAAGGTAAAATTTACAATGCACCTAAAGACTATACAAGAAACCAAAAGTTAAACAATGGCACTATAACACCACCTAAAATGACCACTTGTAGATTAAAGAAACAACAAGTTTTTAAAGATAAAATGGCTTGTATTTATCAAGGAGCTAATGCCACATTTGAATTAGAATTTACAGATATAAGAGTTGGTTGCCCTAAACAATACCGCTGTGTTTTTAATCCTAATGGGCAAGAACCAAGCATAGACAAAGTAATGGAAAGTCTTAGGAGTATAGCTAAATGACAGCCTTTTTACTTGCTTGCACATTAAATGGTATTGTTAATGGTGGTATATACTTTAAGAGTGTGAATGTGTGCATACATTACAAGAATATATTAGATAACCAAACATTTATGAAAGGCAATGAGCCACAAACATATGAATGTATATGTAAACTCGTACCTTTTGTAGATACAGATAAAGTAAAGGTGTACTAATGGTAACAGTTGAACAGTTTCTTAAATGGAAAATTTTACCAAGATGTATGATGCTTGCCAGTACAGTTATGTCATGGAGATGTGCTGAATGGTTCATGGATTTAGATGCACCTACAGCAGCACAGTCAGCTTTTGTGTCTGTGGTCATGGGTGTAATGACAGGTGTGTTTGGTATATGGATGGGTCACGAACATAAGGGAGACAAGTAATGTTAACAGCGTTGATAGGACCAGTAACCAACTTAGTTGGTAAATTTATTGAAGATAAAGATGCCAAGAATAAATTGGCACATGAGATAGCAACTATGGCTGAGAAGCACGCCCAGGAGTTAGCCAAAGGACAGCTAGAGATAAACAAAGCTGAAGCTCAGCATAAGTCTATCTTTGTTGCTGGTTGGAGACCATTCATAGGTTGGACTTGTGGCATAGCTTTGTGTTGGCATTTTGTATTAGCACCTATAACTATATTCTTATGTGCATATATTGGAGTTACTATACCAGAATTACCTACATTTGACATGGGGTCATTGATGACAGTTTTGATGGGTATGCTCGGTTTAGGTGGTTTGAGAACATATGAAAAACAAAAAGGTTTAACAAAATGATGTGGCATTGGCTAACTTTAGCAAAATGTTTTAGTAAAATTGGTAATTATTTTTATTATAAACATGTAAAATGTTTAAAGGCATCACAAGGTAGAGGAAAATAAGTGTGGACGGAATTAAATTAGCAGAGTATTTATATAAGAACATACGTCAAAGAAAAGGGGAATTATCTCAATCTTTGGCTGATGGTTCGATAGACTCAATGGAAGACTATCGGTTCATAACAGGTCAAATACGAGGAATGACTTGGGTTGAAGAAGAATTAAAATCCTCGATGAAAGGTACAGACTTAGATGACTAAGAAACTGATCGTGCCAGAACGGTTTGTGGCACAAAAAAAAATCAATCCGACTCCTCCTTCTATAAGTAAAGCATTTGATAATAATGAAAATGCTAATCCAAACTCAAAAGATCCATCTAAATTAGGTAAATCAGCGTTAGATAGATTACCACAGCCTACTGGATATAGAATGCTTGTTATTCCATATTATGTTCCAGAAAAGGTTAATGGCATTATAATACCTGATAAAACTAGAGATCGTGAGAGCTTTGCAAGTGTTGTAGCATACGTTGTAAAAGTAGGACCTGACGCTTACAAAGATAAAGATAAATTCCCAAGTGGGGCGTGGTGTTCTGAGAAAGATTGGGTGCTTATGGGTAGATATGCTGGAAATAAGTTTAAAGTAGACGGTTTAGAGCTAAGAATCATAAATGACGATAATATTATAGCATCTATACTTGACCCTAAAGACATTTCTTATATATAATGGAGAGCATAATGAATAACGAAACAGAAAAACAAGAAGAACAGGAAGAAAAGTTTGTCTATGAAATAGAAGACGAAACACCTGTTGTTGAAGAAAAAAATAAAATTTCAACAGAAAACAAATTTGAAGAAGATCGAACAATTGTTCGTGAAAAATCTGAAGATTCTGAAGAAATAGAAGCATATAGTGACAATGTTCAAAAAAGAATTAATCAATTAACAGCAAAACGTAAGCAAGCATTAGAGGAAGCAGAAGCAGCTTTTAATTTTGCTCAACAACAAAAAAATGAAAATGAAAAGTTAAAACAACAGCTTAATCAGTTAAATCAAGGTTATACTTCAGAATTTGGTAATAGAATTGAGTCACAAACTGCTCAAGCTAAAAAACTTTACAAGGAGGCTTTTGATGCTGGAGATGCTGAAAAAATGTCTGAAGCGAGTGACCTCATGGCTAAACTCGCTATTGAAAACGAAAGACTTAGAATCCAAAAAGCTCGTTCTGAGCAAGCGGGAGCAATTGGAAATAATGCGCAAAAGAGCGATGTTGAACAGAACAGCTCGCAAGTCAGGCAGACCCCTCAAAAACAAGAATTAGATCCTAAATTACAAAAATGGTTAGATAACAATTCTTGGTTTGGAACTGATATGGTTATGACAAGTGGAGCAAGGGCTATACACGAACAATTAGTTGGTCAAGAAGGATTTGATCCATCAACTGATGATTATTATTCAGAAGTTAGTAGACGTATGGCTATTGAATTTCCACACAAGTTTAAGGGAGGACAGAAAAACACCCAATCTGTAGCTCCTGCGTCCAGTGGACGGTCTCTAAAAAAGGGTGGTAAAAAAACTATTGAGCTAACACCTGGTCAGGTAGCCTTTGCTAAAAAAATGAGGATACCATTAGAAAAGTATGCACAGGAAGTAGCAAAGATAGAAAAAAATAAGGGAGCAGCGTAATGGCAGACCGTACTAATCGAGAGTCGCAAACTCGTGAAAAAACTGCGAGAGTACAACAATGGAAGCCACCATCAACGCTTGATGCTCCAGAAGCTCCTGTGGGCTATAAACACAGATGGATAAGAGAACGAGTTATGGAATATGATGACAGATCAAATATTCATAAACGGCTTAGAGAAGGATATGAATTAGTTCGTGCTGAAGAATATCCCGACTTTGATGCACCTGTAATTGATGAAGGCAAAAATGCTGGAGTAATCGGTCAGGGTGGTCTTTTGTTAGCACGGATACCTGATGAACTTGTTGAGCAAAGAAATCAATATTTTCAAAGCAAAACAAATAATCAAATGGAGGCTATTGACAGAGATATGATGAAAGATTCAAATGCTGCAATGCCTATACTTAAACCTGAGAGACGTTCTCAAGTCGCCTTTGGTGGCAAAAAGTCCGTTGACTCATAATTTTAATTTTTAGGAGATAGAAATGGCAAATCAAGATGCTGCTTTCGGAATGCGTCCTGTTAAAAGAATAGGTGGAACACCCTATACTGGAGGACAAAGCCGATATAGAATCGCTGCCAATTATGGAACTTCTATATTCCAGGGTGACATGGTAGCCCAAGTCACTGGTGGCGGTGTAGAAGTACATGCTGATGGCGGTACTGTTCCAATAGTTGGAGTGTTTAATGGTTGTAGATATACAGATCCTACAACTGGAAAAGAAACTTTTTCCAACTACTACCCTGCAAGTACAAATGCTGCTGACATTGAGGCTTTTATTATAGATGACCCAAGTGTTATCTTTGAAATTCAAGCTAATGCTGCATTTCCAGTTGCAGATTTATTAGGTAACTTTGACATTGTTTATACCACAGCAGGTTCAACTGTAACTGGTATTTCTGGTGCAGAGTTAGATGTAGCAACAGGTGCAACTACTGCTGGTTTACCTCTGAAAGCGATTGATATTTCGCAAGACCCAGAGAATAGCGATGTTTCATCAGATGCAACTAATGTCTATGTTGTGATTCAAAATCACATATTTGGGCAGAAGTCTGCTGGATTAGCGTAAGGGAGATTAGATTATGGCTATATCAAGAGCGCAACTAGTTAAAGAACTAGAACCTGGTCTAAATGCCCTTTTTGGCATGGAATATGACCGTTACGACAACGAGCATGCAGAAATCTATGACACAGAATCTTCAGACAGAGCATTTGAAGAAGAAGTGATGATCAGTGGTTTCGGCAATGCTGCAACTAAATCAGAGGGTGCTGGTGTATCTTTTGATAGTGCAAACGAAGTATATACATCAAGATATACAATGGAGACAGTTGCATTAGCTTTCGCATTAACTGAGGAAGCAATGGAAGACAATCTCTATGATCGTCTTGGTGCTAGATACACAAAGGCACTAGCAAGATCAATGGCACACACTAAGCAAGTAAAAGCTGCTTCAGTTTTAAACAATGCGTTTAACTCTAGCTTTACTGGCGGTGATGGAAAAGAGCTTTGTGCTACAGACCATCCTCTAGGTGGTGGTGGAACATTTTCAAATGAGCCATCAAGTGCCGCTGACTTAAACGAAACATCATTAGAAAGTGCATTAATTGACATTTCTAATTTTGTTGACGAGAGAAACATGATTGTAGCTCTTCGTGGTATGAAATTAATCATTCCACCAGCACTACAGTTTGTTGCTGATCGTTTATTAGAGTCAACTCTAAGATCTGGAACTGCTGACAACGATGTAAATGCAATTAAGAATATGGGAATGTTACCAGAAGGTTACGTTATCAATCATTTCTTAACAGATACAGATGCGTTTTTCATCAAAACAGATGCTCCAAATGGTTTCAAATATTTTGAAAGAACACCATTAACCACAAGCATGGAAGCAGACTTCGACACAGGAAATATGAGATATAAAGCAAGAGAAAGATATGCTTTTGGTTTCTCTGATCCTCGTTGTGTGTTTGGATCACCAGGCGCAGCTTAACGAACAATTGTTCGATTATTAAAAGGGTGGCTTGCGAGTCACCCTTTTTTTATGTATAGTTAAATTACCTTGACGAAGAATCAACTTCGACAAATGCCACGACAAGGAGATTTACATGGCAAATACAACTTTTAAAGGAACCCTACGTTCTGAAGGTGGATACTCATCCATAGCTA
>LSRR01000072.1_pt1 | contig 25274 bp, 43 predicted proteins | sample 1162981 | NCBI WGS metagenome assembly LSRR01 (sample SAMN03256433, study PRJNA305521) | marine metagenome | biome: Estuarine; feature: Estuary; material: Brackish water; isolation source: iron chloride precipitation of viral particles from surface water samples | place: USA: Chesapeake Bay ... | reverse complement strand
GGCGTACCCCTCTTTTCACCTTCTTTGCGTCCGCAGGCTTTTCCCGTGCGAACGTCTTTCCAATCTTCCTTAAACCACCGCTTTAAAGCGGCGCCTTTTTTAGTCTTTCTTACGGCCACTGGACTTATTACCCCAGTTCTTTGCACCGACTTTACGGCACTTAGCTATGGCACCAGAAGCATATGCAGAGGGGAACACCTTATAGCGTGACTTCACCTTACGGTAACACTCGTCTTTAACTGATCCACCTTTTTTTAAGGCTATGGGCCTGATTTTGCCCATACCTCTGCATTCCATCATCGTATATTTATCCTGCCCTGGCCACGCTGAGCGATACCATTACCACGGCACATGCCGCCTTTGTTCATCTTCTTAACTTTACCGCCGTAGTTCATACCTTCGACACCACGACCTTTGAGGACATCTGCACGAGTGACTTTGCCGTCTTTGTTTAAATCAGGAAAGCCTTCTTTCTGCGACGCAGTGCGGCGAGTAGCACCAGCCATCCCACCCACATTCATCCTTTTGGTACCGCAATTAGACACTGGACCACCTCCTTCAAATTTACGGCCTTCATCGGCCTTCATGTACTCACGCCCCACGCTCTGTGGGACACCAGCACGTCTAGCGAACTGGGGGTTATTAGCCACCGCCGCCATGAATTTGTGCTGTGCCTTAGACTTGCTAGGCACTACCACTTAACCTTATCGGCCCAATAAGCTGCGCTCATCTTACCTTTGGCAATATTCTTGCCGTGGCGGGCCTTAAATGACTTGCGCTTCGCCTTCATCCGTGCGGACTCGCCTTTCTTGGGCTTTCCAGCCGTACCCGAAACGGTTCCGACCTTCTTGCCTTGCTGTCCAAAACGAATGATCTTCTCCTTCCCGCCCTCACAAGCCTTCACAATGTGGGACTTCTTGGGGTGAGAAGGAGTACGACGCGGCTTGTTACAAGCCATTTTCTTCTTATCTACGGGTTTAGCCACAGAACACCGTCACGTTAGACACTTGGTCTAAGGTCATAACTGCAAAATCGGTAGAGTTGCTGCGCTGAGTAAGAATACCCAACTCAGGAATAGTCACACTGTCCGAAAATGAAGTAGATGAAACCGGAGTATCAATCTGTAGAAGCAATGTGCCAGAGCTGCTATTTAAGTTGAACTTAATAGACCCCGCAGTGCCCGCACCCACGTAATACAAGCTCTTCAGCCTAGTTCGACCAAACGCCAAAGACCCAGTGGTACCGATACTTACATTGCCCGCAGAAGCTGCATCTATCGAAATACTGTCTATATAAGTATAAAAGTTTGTAGAAGAACTAGTGCTGGCACTCGCGCCAGACACTTCTTCTGTGGTGTAAGCGCCGGTCAGGTCGCCAACCTTAATACCTGTAATGGTAAAGGTACGCCCTGCATCTGCGCCTGCACACGTAAACAATATCTTATAGCCAGTACCGTATGGGCTAACGTCATTTGTCAGCAGGGTAATATCTCCGGCACCACTAATTGTTGCCGCTGCTCTTAGCAACGTGGCACTAGTAGACGGAGTTATAGCCCAGATATCTGAGGTAGCCATAGGTCACCTCCTACTTAATTCTGCTTATACAGAATAGTAATAGTTGCAGCACCTGCGCTTGCGTCACTGTTTGAGTCTGTATAAGTGGCGTAAACAGTCACGTCAGAAGTGCCTACATCGGCCAATTCTGCTAACTGAGAAGCGTCACTAGAAGCCAACACACGAGCAGCACTAGCTACATCAAGGTTATCGGCGTACAGATTTGCAGTAGAGCCATCGCCCAAATCAACGAGGTCAGTGCCACTACCGTTAAAAGGGGTGGTTACGTCTACATAAATCTCAATAATTTGAGAGTTAGCAGGGATCGTACCAATCGCTACGGCAGTGCCGTCATCGGTATAAGCAATAGTGCCTTTCTGGGAAAGAACGACGTTTCCGACGTTCGCGGATGCGCCTTCACGCACGGTGCCCGCTCGGACGGGGCCTGAGAAGGTAGTAGTAGCCATATGTATCTCCTGTCGTGGCTAATGTCAGATGCCGGATTGCACCTGTCAGGGATAGGTTGATCTTATATAAAAGGAAAGGGGGGCACAAGCCCCCCTCTCTGTTCTAGCTTTAGCTAGCTCCGGGCGAACCGAAGATTCCCAAGGGGTCAGAAACACCGAAGGAGTAACGCTCACGAGCCTTGTAGCGGCTGTTGCCAGTATCAAAGTCAGCATCCATAGATGTCTGCATTGGGGTACGGACAAAGTGCTTAAGGCCGTTTGGAACGTCAGTCATCAAGAACCAAGCATTGGTGTCAGTCAGATAGTGGTTAACGCTGTAACCTTCTGGGATTGAACCATTTGACTTGATTGCGTTGAGGTCGTTGTCGGCAGTTCCAACACGCAGTTCAGTTTCTAGCAAACGAGTTGCAGTAAACATCAGTGCGGGTGGAATGATCAACTTACGAGGCTTCGCAGCGATCAACAGACCACGCTCATCAGTCCAACCAGCGATCTGAATTACAGCAGCTTCCAGAGAAGTTTCGTTCAAGTCAGAGCCAGTAGTAGGACGGTTTGAGTTAGTTCCACCAGAAACTAGTGGATGGTCTGTAGCACAAAGGACTCTACCGTCACCGTAGGTTGGGTTGCCAGAACCTGTAAATGCTTGGTTCAGAATGTTGGCAGCCTTAACCTGCTTGGTATAAGCCATAGCGCGGGCAAGTGCCTTGGTATAACGAGAAGACAAAGAATCGTACAGGTTATCTTCAATCGCTTCTTCAGTGATCGAAAAGCCCATAGAAATTGTCTCGTGGTTATAACGAGCAGACCACGCTTCTTGCGCGTTGTCGTACTGGATTGCAGAGCCTTCACCCTTTACAGGGGCAGCACTGAAGCCAGACAACTTGGTTTCTTCTTCAAAAGAACGGTCTGAGGATTCGGTCTCGAAAATCTCAGCGTGCTCTTCACCGTATTTTGCATACTCAAGGCCAAACAGGGCGTTAAGACCCGGAAGGAGTTCCTTGAGGAGCTGGGCGCGTGATATAGCCATCGTTCAGACCCTCCCTTAAACGCCAAGTGTGTTATCCATCTGATGACCGGCATTCCACTTAACGAGGGCTTCCGTATAACCACCAGATGAATTTTTAGTCTCTTCAACCAGCTCAACAATGCGGAAAGGCAGCGTGTTGGTAACAGCAGAAGTATCAGAGATGCCAATTTTTGAGTTGCCAGTAGCAGTATCACCAGCGTTATTTACGCCAGCAACATTAGCGCCCAGATCAGTCAACGCGAGATCGCCGATGGTAGTGCCAGAAGACAGTACCGCAGCTTTAAACAGAACATCTGTCGCATCAACAACATAGGCCACAGCGTCAGACGCTACTGTGCCAGAAGGCCAGTAGTTGCTGAACAGCAATTGCCCAGTTACAGGATCAGAATAAGAACAACCCATGAAGACACCAATTGGAGTCATTGCTGCATCAGCAGTATCAACTTCAACAGTGCCGCCGGTTACGAGCTTAACAGCATCGCCTTTAAAAATGTTAGACGCATAGCCGCTTGCAATAGAGTACAAACGAGTAACGCCAGCATAAGGAGTGCCGCTAACCATCTTAACCGGTACAAGCCCGTAAGGGCCAGATACAGTCGGATAAGCCATTGTTAGCTCCTAAAATTAACCTTTGCCAAAAGTAACCGTGGACTTTCTTTCGTTAAAGAGAGGCATCCTCGGATCGTTTTCGCGCATCAGGTTGTTATCCACAGAAGTCATCTGGCCTTTGGCCTGCTGTTGGTAGTATTCATTTCGTTCATCTACCATTTCCTGCGGTGCCTTGCATAACAATAGACCACCTATTACTACATTATCTTTAAAGCGTTCGTTTTCAACGCCAGTCAAGAAAATCTCTGGGTGGTCAGAAGCCAGCACGGGTTCCCAACCTTCACGCAGTTTTGAGGAAACATTTGTAGGGTCAGCTTGACCCTGTGTGCTAATGCGAATCCAGCGATAGGCATAACCCTCCTCAGGAGTAGGGTTAGGGAGGACTTCCGGACGTTCCCACGCTTTCGTGCGTGTCCGTTTTTCTCGCGTCTCCAAACTTCTATCTAATCTTTTTTCGCTCATTAGCTAGTCCTCTTCAATTTAGCAACCTGTAAGGCGTATTGATCCAGTGGTACTCCGAGTTTGTTCGCAATAGCAATTTCTGATTGCTTAAGCCTAATTTTATTAGGCGATGTGCTCCGCGTAGCGGGTGCAACCACATTGCTAGGTTTTTCCTTCGGAGCCTCCGTTGGCTCATCTTCTATCCCATCATCAAACTGTTCTGGGAAGACACTTCGCATGCGAGAATTAATCTTCTCGTAGTAATCGTCTGAACGAGGATCAACCCCGTCCTTAACTAGCTTATTGTGCAAGCCCAACGCAAAAGCAGTCATTTCGTCGTCGCTGCCGAACCACGGGTTATCGTCGCGCCATGCTTCAGCTTTCTCATCCCGCTGTACTTCTTGGGGTTGAGCTGCCCTTGGCTGCTGTTGTACTTGATTAGTATTTGTTTGTAAAGGGGTTTCTGGTGAAGTTGCTTCTTTAGGCTTAAGGCCATTGACCTTCTCCATACGAATCTGTGCCGCATTCAACAGAGTTTGAGCTTCCAGTATGCTATCTGGCTGCCCCGATTCGTACGCCTCTTTATACAAACGCTTTGCATTGCTTAATTCAGCTTCTACCTGCTTTCTAGCTGACTCGATAAGAGCGTTATGCCCTTTATCTACGGAACCTTGAAGCTTTTTGTTCTCTTCAACTAGTTGTTTTGCATAGGTTTCTAAGGCTTCACGCTCACGCAGTGCCGCTTCTTTGGCTCTACGCTCATCATGGTAGCCTTTGCTGAAATGTTTTATACGGTTTTTAACCTTTTCCGAGTAGTTTTCTAGCTCTTCATCGGTCACATCTTCGGGAGGTTCAGATACTTCTCTACCCCTATCTTCAGGAGGAACATCGTTCTCTACCTCAATTTCAACCTCCCCAGCTTCTATAACTTTGCTATCTTGTTGTTTTTTCTGGGGTTTTTGCATTTCCTCGCGGCCAACAGCACCTTCCACCTCGATGGTGTTATCCACAGTTTCTTCCACAGGAATTTCAACTTCTTTCAGGTTTTTTGTTTCTTCCTTATCTGGATCAGGAAATTCGTACTCAACTTGTTGCATCGCCATGATTTATCTCCTATGCGCGAGTTATACCGCTCGGATCGGGGACGACTGCTTGAATAGAGTCATCGTTCATTAGTCTGTACTCTTGGCTACCTATCTTAAACCGGGTGCCTGTGTTTGCTCGAAACATCACATAGTCACCTTGCTTACACCAAGGGCCAGTAGGGAACCTTTCTTTGTCCATATAGGCTTGATCGCCCATATCTATGACTAAACCAATAATAGAAAGAATGTACTCGTCTCTAAGTGTTTGATTTGACTTAAGAATTTCGCTATGCCCAAAAGTTTCTTCCACATTTGGCAAAGCAATAAGCACATGATATCCAGCAGGTTTTGGGATTTTCTGCTCCAACTCCGCTAATTCACGTTCCTGCTCAGCTATCTTCTCTCTTCTCTGTTTTTCTAGCGCGGTTTCAGCTTGTACCCCGTCAGGGGTAATACTTATCGTCGCTTCAGTCATCGTCATCTTCCATATAGTTACGCGAAAGGTCAGCTATTTCTCTGCGAGCGGCGGCTAGACCTCGGATCACCCCGCACGATTCCCTGTATTGAGCGAAGGTGTTAGCTCCTGCCTCAATAAGAAATTCTTCTTGGCTTTGCTGTAATTCAGCAAGTTTTCCATCGAGCACGTCAAAGACGGTTTTTGCCATAAATTATTGCCTCCTTGGGGGCATTTGATCAGCTTTCGCAAGGTCAAGTATCGCTTTGGCTTCGTCCAAGTCCTGTCTTGCGTTAGCTTGTTCTGTTTGAGCGGCGACTCTTGCCGCCTCAATAGCGGCTGTACGTTCTGATTTTTGCTTATCCAGCTCCAGTTTAGCGGCGTCAAGCGCTGCATCTGTCTGATCTTTCTGCATCTTACGCTGCTGTTCAGCGGCCTTAAGCTGCAATTCTTGCTGTTGCATCTGGACAATCGGGTCTTGCATCTTCTGCTGAGCAGCTTGTTGTGCGGCAGCAGCTTGTTTCTGCTGCGTAAGCTGTTTGCCCGCTTCGGATAAAAGCCGAGACAACTGAAATTCTGCTTCTTCCGGTATCTCTTTGTCTGGCTCTGGGAGTGGTGTTCCGAGCTTTTCTTCCATCTGTTTGTAGTAGCTGAAGCCAATATGCTCAGCTATATGTGCCTGAAGCGCAGCCACCACCTGCTGTGCAGCAGGGTTCTGTCCGATAAACGCCGCAATCTGCGGGTCTTGCAGGAAAGCTTGATGCGTAGCGATATGCGCGTCGTGGTCTTGGTAGATGAAAGCCTTGACCGGTTTACCAACAAGTACAGACATATTTTCACTAACGGGGTCAGCAGGTTTAATGTCTTCTGTCGTAGGTACAAGCTTGTCTGCGTTTTTAATACCCAGAACCTCAATCATCTGCCGGTGTAACTGGGGCAGGTCATATATCTGAGGTGCAGATTGTGCCATCTGTAATACAGCTTGGTATTGCACAACGCGTTGAGCCATCGTGCTGTTGTTAGGATCACTAACAGGGATGACATCTACCATTGCGTAATCTGCTTGACGAGCACGAGGCTCACCACGATCAGGTACGTATGTATATTCAACAGGAGCGTACTCTGCGATTATCGCCCGCAAGAGTTTGAACTCCTGCTTCATGGCGTAATGAACGCGAGACTGTACAGCAGCCATTGGCTTAAGTGTCCGTTCGAGGAGTGCCAGAGTGGTTCCCACTGGCGCGTTGGCGCTCATGTCAGAAATGTTCATGTCTGAGATTGCTCCCAAACGACGACCTTCTTCCGTTATCCGCTGCAACAACGCCAGCAGGGTTTGGCTAGGTTCTTTGTATGGCATGGGCATGATGTTGTCTCGAATGGAACCACTCGGCACGTCCACGTCACGGAACTCGCCCGGCCCTATCGGAGTATCATCACCCTTCACGCGTAGCCCACGCGCTTTTAAACCACCCGGTAAATTACTGAGAGTGCCAGCATCAACAAGCTGACGGATAATAGAAGTACCTGCCTTAGCGTAACCACCAATGATGTGGATCAAGCCAAGACCGTAAAAACCAAAACCCGGCACATATACATAATGTACAAAGTGTTGACGCTTGAGCATCAACGGATCATCTGGGTTCCAGTTACGACGTATAGCTAAAACTTCGCCTGTGCCACGTTCTATAGTTACAACATACGGTTTCGCTATCTGTAAATCTTCTTCGTCATCTACACCGTCAATAATTAAATCCGCATGGATTTCCAGCACGGTATAGCGATCATCAGAGGTAAGAGAGTAGCCTCCTTCCTCTGCTTTCTTCTCTTCAATATCTGTGTGGAATGAAACAGGGTCTGATAATTCTATGTCTCGATAGAACCCAGCAGCTTGTAGCTTTTTCAGATCATTCTTTGTCTTACGCATAACATGCGTAACACGCTCGGCGCTTTCAATATTAGACGCGCCGTAAGGTACAACAACATCTTCCGCTGGTATATAAAGAGCAACTTGGCGCCCTATGTTTGGATCAAAGTAAACTTTTTTGAAAGCTGAACCAGCCAGACCAAGAGAATAGAGCATGCGTTCATGCTCCGGTCTGTACTCGACCATAACCTCGGTCAGTTCGTAGTTCATGTCAGCTTTAACACGCAAAGCTGCATCTTCTTTGTCTTTTGTAACAGCGCCAAGTATCTTTGTTTTTACTGGCCCTGCTGCTGGGAAAGTCTCGCTCATCGCTTCTGCTTGGAAACGAATAGCGGCTTCAGCTAGGACGTTAGAATAAACGCCACAAGAATTTTCCCACGGTTCGACACGCTCCTCGTAGGTGAAGCCGAGCACATCCAACCCCTTTACAAACGAGTCTGCCCATTCTTTTCTGCTGGATGTGTCGGCCTCAAAGTAACCTATAAGCTCAGATGCAATCTCTGTCAACTGTCCTTCTTCAAGATACTCCGCCAAATTAGCACCGAACGGCGCGCCCATTGTCTCTTCCATGCCCTCTTCTGGGGCAAGAACGACCTCAACATCGCCATCATCCAGCGTTACTATATCTGGGTTAACAATATTTACTTCTATTTCTTCTTCTGACTCCAAGCCAGTAGGGGCTTGGTACACACTTCGTTCGATAGCCATTATTCAGCCCTCAGTAGTACGCCGTTCTACGTCGCCTATACATGTCCATTTCATCTTCTTCATCGCTAGGTAATCTGATGAAACCGCCTTTTCTGAAACGCATAAGTGCCAGAGAAACAGAGTCCACATAGTCGTCATGCTCTCCGGCGGGGAAGCTAGCGACTTCGTCAATCACTGCTTCTGCCCACGATCTGTTTGGTGCCCACACAATACCTGAAGCAAACAAGTCAGAAACTGCGTTCAGCCTCGTAATCTTGTCGTTGCCTTTGGTTGGAGTAAACTCCTGCACCGGTATACCCATCGCCCTCATTTCGTAAATGAGCGGAGAACCTGAAGCCTTCTTCTCGATAATCAGAGAGTCCGGTTCCCAGTCATCGTACTGCTCTACTGCTACGCGCTTAAGGGTAGGGAACTCCATTCTATCTCTAAAAGCGTTCAAAAGTATAAGGTTGGGTCGTTCATCTCCGTTAGCATCGGGGTGGTAGAACACTCCCCACGTCGTACAGGCCGAATAGTCCGACCGATTTGTCTTTTCAAACGCCGTATCCCACGCTTGCACGATAAAATCTACCGCTGGGGGGTTGTCATCCGGCCACTCGTTCCACCATTCGCGCTTAACTATGGCAGAAGTCTCTGATGTAGGCTCTTGTTGGTACTGAGCCATCCATTTTGAGTTAGGAAGTTCCTCTTTTAGCGCCGAAAGCTCGTCTAAACTCCAGAACTGGGGCCACAGAGGCTTCCCGCTCGGCATAATTGCCGGAAATTCGATCACTTCCCAGTTATCTCCGCCCCTTTGGGCGTTTGCTTTCAATACTCGGGCCGTCAAATCACGCAATGACCACCTTGTCATCACCACAACGATGGCTCCGCCCGGCTGTAAACGCTGCCGAGGCCCAGATGTGTACCACTCGTAGGTCTTATCGTAGATTTCAGGGCTGGTTTCGGCCAACGCAGCCTCCTGTTCCGAGTGCGGGTCGTCAATAATCAGCAAATCCGCGCCTTTCCCAGTAACCGCACCGCCTACACCTATCGCAAAGTAGTCCCCACCCTTGCTTGTGTTCCATCTTCCTGCCGCTTTACTGTCTGAAGACAGGTTTAAATCAGGAAAAATCTCTTGGTACGTCTCGGTATCCACCAAGTTTCTTACTTTTCGACCGAATCCAACCGCAAGTTCTGCTGTGTGGGAGGTCTGAATGATCTTCTTGTGGGGATATTTACCCAGAAACCAAGCAGGCAGAAGATAACTAGCAAACTCAGACTTAGTATGACGAGGAGGCATATTGATAATAAGACGCTTACAATCGCCCCGAGCCACTCGTTCAAATGCTTCAGCCATGATCCCATGATGTTTCCCACTAATGAACGTAGGCCACATCTGCTTCACGAAGTCGATAAACTTGGTCTGGGCCTGTTTTTGCTTTTTGAGTTTCTCAAGGTGAGCCAACTCAGCCAGAAGCTTCTCTCGCTCTGGTTGAGACAATAACGGCAGTATTGTGGGTATGTCCTTAAGAGTAAGGTTGTCGAATGGATCAGTCTGGCTCATCCTCTTCCTCTACCTCTTCAAATAGCCCCTCGTCTAACGGTTTGGGCGATTCGGGAACATCTGCTTCACCAAGCTCTTCATCCAAAGACTCTTCCAGCGGGGTAATGTCCACCACGGTCGCATTCAGTAGGCGCTTGACGCGCTCCTTGATTGCCTTCTCTAAATCGTCGGGGTCTTTGTAATTCACGGTTATCTCGCTGCGCTCGGTAAATATACCGATATCACTGTGCTTACCCAGCAGTTCAAGTGCTTTCAGTTCATACCGTGGGTCACCGCAATCAGCGAGTTCCATTAACTTGTTTGTTATAGCAGCCCTTGCCTGAGCTGCGTCCATAGCAAGCTGCGAGCCATACGTACGCAGGAAGGCTGCGGCAGCAAAGGCAGTAGCAGGTTCTTTAAGGTTAGAGGGTTTCTTAGCAGAGGCCACTGCTTGCAGCAGTTCTTTTTCTCTCTCCGCGTCTCCTTCGGAAACATCAAGAGCAGCGCCAAGCTCCACCTGCAATTCTGCGGTGTTACCAGCTACCGCCATCTCTTCTAGTAGAGTGTCGGTCTTTTCCTCTGTTGTGTCGTAAGGGACTGGGTAGTCCTTCGTAGGTTCGATTCTTACAACCGTCATAAAGTTCGCAGGTATAGATACCGGAGTATGCGTAGCGTAAAGAGTTTCTATGTGCTTGGCAAGCTTACAAAAAAAGCCCTTGTACACAAACTACGTGCCAAGGGCAAAACCTCAAGGAGCGAGGGGGGAGTTTGATATACGGTACCACGTTTTTCATTGTGTTGGTTCCATTGACGGGGGGGTTTCCTGTGTTTAGGGGGGTGGGGTGCGAGCCAGATGGGTACAGGAAAAAGGGGGTGGGGGTAAGTTATTGATTTAATTAGGTTTATTTATTGAGTTTGTCAAACTTTGTGATTGTTTGTGCATATTATTAAGTAATGAGGCTGGGTAGCATTTTCCCTGATTTCGGGGGGTGGGGTGGGGGTGGGGTCTGGCTAGGCGGGCGTCGCGGGCTTTGCGGGGCGGGGTCTGGATTGGCTAACAATTGTTAGGTCATCCGGCTGCGTTTCAGCGAGACAAAAAAAAGCGCAGCCGGTGAGGGCTGCGCTCGGTTGCGCTAGGTGTTGCTTAGCGTTTGGCGATTTTCTTCATGAAGTCGGCCAGTTCGTCATCTTCAAGCGGCGCGCCTAGTGCTTCGAGTGCTTTGGTCAGGTGGACCAGTGATGCTTGAATCTCCTCGGCTTTCGGGTGCTTTTTAATGATGTCGTCGTTGGTGGCGCTAGTCCATGCGCGGTACAGTGTACCCTGCTCAACTACTCCGCGCTCGTACAAGTCGCGGTTGCGACTGGGCTTGCCACCAGTCTCGCTCTCGCCAGTCTCGCCAGTCTCGCCAGCCAGTTCAGCCAGTGCTTCGGCGCGGTGGTGCTCGCGCTCCTCCAGTGTGTATAGGTCAGTATACGCAAGCTCGGCGCCATATTTCCTGACGCGCTTGTACTTCGTGCTCGCGTTGCTAGATAGTTTCTCCATGCCGGGCGAATCTCCTTCTTGTGTGGGGCCAAATCCTTGGCCATTTTATCCTTGTCTCCATGCTCACTGGTGAACCATCCGATGCAGCCGGCGTAATCATCGTCAGCGCTGTACTGGGTCAGCTTTTTCCGGTGGTAGAAGCACGTTCAAGGCGGCGGCTACTGCGCGCTCGGCGCTGCCTGATATGCTCTCGCCTAGATTGCTGACAGCGCAAATCTCCTTCAGCTCGCGGCCGTTCACTACTTCTGCCAGTTGCTCCTGTGTGGCATCTGCTCCCAAGTGCCATCAGGCTTTTCATCAGGTCGGTCACGTCGCCGGCGGTGATGGTGTAAGTGGTGGAAACAAGAGTTTGTGAGTTTTTGGTCTTTGAAACGTTTTCCATAGTGTGTTCTCCTCGGACATAGTTGGCCCGTCAGCGAGGCCGGTTAGTTTTGGTGCTGACTCCGTCATCATATCATTGTGGTACACTTTTTCTGGTTTTTTTGTCCGGTGATAATTATGCCTCTGGCGATGACCTAACAATTGTTAGGTCGTCTGGATCGATTCGATCCAGAGTGAAAATCGGGGTGGTGATAGTAATTAAGGGGACGGAAGCCCACGCATCGCATCCAGACACCGCGTAACGCGTCCGGATCAGCTAACAATTGTTAGGTCTTGTGGATACAGAGTTATGGACATGATAGTTACGAAGGGGACGGAAGCCCACGAAAAGGTATTGTTACGTTGTTACGTTTTGATTTTTGCTTTGTTACGCCGTAACTGCTTGATTTATCAGGCAAAAGACCTATTGTTATAATGTTATGCCCAAAAAACTAATCTTAGAGAGGGAGAGGACGGGCCTCTCTGCGTATGTAAGCACAGGAAGTTCCCTCTCCTCTCTATATCTCTCTTATTCTTATTTTCTCATAACATTATAACAATACAATACACACTCGTCTCAAACCCACGCCACATCTAGCTTTCAGCCTGTACCACGCCGTTATGCACCCCATAACATTACAGCCCTTTTCCGTAACATTATAACTTTACTCTCATAACTTTCCGGATACCTATCCTGACTCGGCTTGCAATTCCTATAACTTTGTGGTACAATGGTAATAAAAAAACGGTAAGATGGAGTTACGGGCAATAACGCCACAACAATCTGGATGACCTAACAATTGTTAGGTAATGGAGACACACTATGCGATTTACTTTTCTGATGGATACGCGCAAGCAATCTACACGCTTGCTAACCGCAGTATGGCCGCGCACTTGGTTGATCGAGCATGCTCGTGTCGGCACTGACATTTCTACTTTCGTTCGTTTTCACGTTGGTCGATAGGCTAACAATTGTTAGGTAATGGAGATTCACTATGATTAAGTACAAAGCCTTAAACTTTGACCCATCTATGGGTGACCGCTGCGCGACCCTCATTCGTTGCGTATACGCACTTACACTCTACGGCCACACGAGGCGTACATTCAATAAGCGTCCTCCGCTTGGTCGCTCGCAGTCAATTGCAGGTTATGACCGTGACACATGGGTCAACAGTGTCTGTGCTTTGAATGGCCGCAGAGTGGTCAACAACCACCACCGCTACTTACTTCCCAAACACTGCTACAACCGCCTTCATTGGATCAACCACCGATGAGCAAGGTCAAACAACATCTATTGTCCGAGACACCATGCGTGTTTTGCGACCAACTGTATCCTGCCGAGCGGGCCAAGCACTTTGATTACTGTATCAATTGTGCGAAGCATACTCACCGCGATGTTCGGCAAGAACTGCCCATATTGTGCATGGGCAAAACTGCGTATCAGGCTTACAGCCATGACGATGCGCGTAACATTCTCAAGCAATCAAACCCTAAGCGAACGACCTAACAATTGTTAGGTCTTGGAGATACTACAATGACTAAGAAGAAAGACGGTCGTAAGACCAAGCAATTTGCACTGCAAGCTTCCATCAATAACACTAACCACTGGAACAATATGACAGACGCGGAGCGCAAGGCGCGTGTAGACAGGATGCAGGAAGGACGCAGGAAGAAGCAAATCGAGAAGGAGCAGGCTCAATTCACCGAGGAAATAGACAAGCTGATTAACGAGACCATCACAAAAGCGAGGCCGTTAGATATTGCCAAGACGAACATGACCCCAGTGCCTCCCACTCATGAGACCCCAGACCTAGACTTGGGCGATATCAAGATGCCCGACTTTGGTGCGCTAGCTGCATTCAATCAGGTGACTACCCACAGACGTGCCCGTACTATGGTCGTTAGGCTTAAGGAGTTAGCCCTAAAGGACGATGGTTTCGAGATCACCGCCGACAATGAGTACGTTGGCATTTCGTGGGTCAAGCTACAGGCCCTTGTCTACAAGATAATGAAGGAGATGGACGAAGCATGAAAACATATGAAGATATAGATGAAGCTGTTAAGGACTTGGAGGATTTTCAGGAGTCTCTATTGTTTGGAGTTGGAGACGATGATCGTCCAAGTCTAAGTGGTCGGATTGAGTCTGCGACATTTGCACCACATTACTACCATACAGCCATTGGCAACATAGAGGCGGCAATAAACCAGTTGAAACTAGCCGGTTTATTTTATGCCAGAGAACATACTGGTCGCTTTTGACCCATCAGAGGAGTAACACTATGACTAAGAATGTAGTTATATGCGATTTAGATGGAACACTGGCCGATGTGAATCACCGGCTTCACTACATAAAGAACGATGACGGGACGCTGAAGCCCTACGCCGAGCGCGATTGGGATAGCTTCAATGCGGCATGCGTCGATGACAAGCCGAACAGGGACGTTATCGCAATAATGGAGTCGTTGGTACGCGGCTATGAGTGGGGCTGTAACGTCTGCGGGTCGGTGCAGCGGGAGGTCTACTTTCTGTCTGGGCGCAATGACGTGGTGCGGGCCGAAACCATTGAGTGGCTACAGAAGCACATCCACGAGGATTGGGATTACGACGAACTGCTAATCATGCGTAAAGCAGATGACCGCCGACCTGATACCGAGGTCAAACTGGAGATGGTACAGGAACTTGGTCTCACACCGGATGACGTACTGTGCATACTAGACGATAGGCAGTGCGTAGTGGATATGTGGCGGAAGAATGGCTTCCGCTGTTTGCAAGTAGATGCGTGGGAGGAGTAAGGAAATGAATGAGCAGGATAACTTCAAACAAAGCTACAACGTGCATGATCCGCACAATCAGCACAAATGGGCTGATGAAGAGGAGAGTGTGTTTATGACCGTAACCAGAATAGTTGTCGGTGGTGTAGTTATGGTTTCAGTGTTCTGGGCCTTCACCGTAATTATGTTCCTGATAGGCTAACAATTGTTAGGTAATGGAGATTCACTATGTTTAATAACTTTACTGATTTCCCTATGTTGGACGGCTATCGTAGTGCCAAGCGTCACTATGATTCTATTAAGCCCTTAACCAGAGGCAAGAACGCCGGACTGCGTCCGCTGTGCAACACAGAAAATGGACGCAAGAAAACGCACTACAGTATCTGGCACGCGGTTATGAGCTTCCCCCAATCCGGAGGCGAGCCGGTCAGAGCCATCACTTGCCGGCTGTACGATACAGACGTGGTGACCTACACCGAAAATGGATACGTGGAGGTGAACAACTCTTACGTAAGCAACACAACGTGTGGGTTTGTTTCTAGTCTGCTGCCTTACCACTGCACGATGCACACTACTGATAACAAGTGTTACGTACACGACCGTTACCACAATCAGTCTTGGTACATACCAGACGGCGCGAGCTTAATATTTAAGCTAGAAGATGGAGGCATGACTCCGCCAGAACCGTGGCCGATTAAGAAGCACCTAATAAATACATCTAAGGCTGCGGAGATATACAAACAGTTCGACCCATTCATAAAGCACATCTCCGCTTTACATAAGATCGTAGACCCAGACTCTTTTATGAGCGTGGAACATGAACTGAGGGAGCCGAATCGTGGTTGGGGTCGGGATCGTTGGAAGCACGTAGGCCAGTACGCTGAGCTAAAACGCTGCGATGCTATGAAGGACGTGGAGAACAAGGAAGGTTGGGGCGATCTGGTGAGATTCTACTTTGCCAATGCTGCTACACATGACAGGAAATGGGTCAACGGCCAGTATACCGCAAACTGGAAGATGCCCATCCAAGCAGTTCGGGCAAGAGTGCGCGAGAGCATTAAACTGGCGTACCGCGACGAGATATTCGATGAAGTGGATGCACCGCTTGGCATGGTAGCTAAAGACCCTAACGAGGAATATTTCAGATGATCAAACGCAAAGACGGTTCGGTAGTGGACTTGGGTTCTGTGTTTCGCCATAACAATGTGCCTTACTACGTGGAGGACATAGAGGGGCCAGTGCTTCTCGGTGTATCAATGGACGAACACAAACGAAGGCGTAGGTTTTTCGCCAGTAAGCTTGGGTTCATTGTAGTTAAGGAAGTAACCAAAAGTAGCTCAGAACGGGCACGTAATTATCTAAAGCTCAGATCATATTGGGAGGACTAATGCTTAGGTACAAACAAAGTAAGCATAAGCCGGTACTCGATTACGGCAGAGGTATCCGTACATCTGTTGAAATTCGTACCACAATGTTATATAATAGTACAATAAAAGTTGTATCCAAAACCCGTAAACAAACCAAGATAACCTAACAATTGTTAGCTAATGGAGATAACACTATGAGTGAAGTACAAATCGCAACAAAGCTGAACCACGAGCAGATCGTTAACCAGATTCTTGCTAACCCGCAAATCCGTTACTACATAGTAGGGGAGCCTGGGATTGGTAAGAGCGCAATACTTAAGGAGATAGGCAGAAGGACTGGACTCCCGACGGCGTACATTGACTGTCCCAATCTGGACTTGGGCGATGTAGCTATGCCGGTCATTGACCATGAAGCGAAGGTCACCCGCTATTATCCCAATGCTCGATTCGGTCTGCACACTGGGAAGCCGGTTGCAATCATGCTAGACGAGTGGCCCAAAGCCATGACTCCGGTGAAGAACATGACGCATCCCATGTTCGAGATCGACAATCCCCGATGCGGTGACATGCCAGTGCCTGAAGGTTCCTATATCTTCCTAACTGGTAACCTAGAAACTGACGGTGTGGGTGACTCAATGCAAGCCCATACCATTCAACGTATCACCCGCTTGGAGTTGGCTAAGCCTACCGCCGAGGAGTGGATACATAACTACGCTGTACTAAAAGACCTCTGTCACGTTGCACTAGCTTGGGTTGACCAACACCCGCAGTGTCTAGCGTCTTATACCGATGAAGGACAGGACGGTAACGAGTTCATCTTCAATCCGAACGTACCACAAAACGCAGTGTGTTCTCCGCGTACACTGGAGAAGGTATGCACCATCATTGATAACCGTGACAAGTACGACCAAGAAAGTCTGCTTGCTGCCATGCAAGGTACGGTTGGCTTCTCTGCTGCGGAGAGCCTGAATGCCTACATTCGTCACCAAGACAGCCTTGATCGTTTTGAGACTATTGTGGCTAACCCCTTAACTGCAAGAGTCCCAGAGGACGAAGGCGCAATCGCCGTAATGAGCTTTGGTATGTTGGAGAAAGTGGAGCAACACACGCTACCTCCTGTACTTCAATACTTGGCGAGAGTTGACTTGGAATGGCAGGCAATCTTCTGCTCTAACCTAGCCAAGCATAAGAAGAAGATGAAGTTCGCTTTCGAGTGTGAGGCGTTCGCGCACTGGTGTGCTGAGAACCAAGACCTTCTGTAATACCTAACAATTGTTAGCTAATGGAGATAACACTATGCAAGCACCGATAAGACGGTTCAAGAAAGTGAAGATCGGCCTGATGCGTAGCCGTATGTTCGTAGGGCTAAGCGGCGTGATGATGCTTGGCAAAACGCATCTAACTACGGACGTGCCGACTGCTATGACCGATGGCCGCAACGAGTGGTACAACCCTGAGTTCGTGTTCAGCTTTGATCAACCGGAGAAATCCTGTGGGTTCATTCTCTGCCACGAGAATATGCACAAAGCTGCGCGCCATCTATCTGTATATAGGAAGTTACACGAGATCGACCACGAGCTGGCTAACGCCGCTTGTGATTACTGGATTAACGGTAAGCTCGTATTGGCCGACCCGGAAGAGACACTTATCGCTCTTCCACGTAAGGACGGAAAGGTAGTCGGTTTGTACGATGAGCAGTATCTCGGCAAGACCGTGATGGAGGTATTCAGAATCCTGCAAGCCAAAGCCAAAAACGGTGGAGGCGGAGAGGGCGACGATGGTGAAACCGATGCCGGTGATGGTGACGATGCCGGAGGCGGCGGGTTCGATGCCCATGATTGGGAAGCCGCTAAGGAGATGACCGAGAAGGAAGCCCAGAAACTGGAAAGCGATGTCAAGCAAGCAATACGGCAAGGCATGATGGCTGCAAAGAAGATGGACGATGCGGCAGGTCAGGGCGCAGGACAAGACAAGCTTGGACTTAAAGACCTAGTCACAAGCAAAGTCAATTGGAAGCGGCAGTTTCGAGACTTTGTTCAGATGTCATGCACTGATAAGCAAGAGAGTTCGTGGCGTAAACCTAACCGTAGGTTCTTGCATCAAGGAGACTATCTGCCCACGTTGGTAGGCGAGAGTGTCAAAGAGGTAGCGTTCTGTCGGGACGCATCCGGCTCAATGCACCATGCGAGTAGGCTAGTCAAAGCAACAAGTGAAATGGTGGCTATCGCTAAGATGGTACGCATCGAGAAGATTCACTTGATTGATTGGGACGGTGAAGTCGGGTTCCACGAAGAGTATACCGCAGACGAGTTCGCCAATGCTCCTGACGTTATGAATATATACGGAGGTGGTGGCACTGATCCTAACTGCGTATGTAAATACTTGAAGGAGAAAGGTATCAAACCTGATGCGGTGATCATGCTGACTGATGGTGAGATATATGATTGGGGTACTTGGACTGCCCCAGTTCTGTGGATGATCACAAACAAGGAAAAGATAACTGCCCCTGTGGGTAAGACGATAAACGTATCGGAGGACATATGAAAGTATTGTTTGAGTTTAATGACCGCAAGTTCGTTATGGAGGCGGAACAAGCGGGGGCTATTGTAAACATGATACATGATTGCGGTTGCGAGGTTTACGAACACAAGACCAACTGGTCTACCAAAGAAGAGACGCATCATGTGTACAAGCTTGCACCTGCGGAAGTAGGACTAGTTCGTTTTGAACTGATGAGTGAAGAGTTGTACGGGCTTGGCAAGATGAGAGGCAAGCCTGAATCATAAACCTAGATAACCTAACAATTGTTAGCTAATGGAGATAACACTATGGGTATTCATAAAAGAGCAATGCTAGTTACGTTGAACATTTCCACTTGGGGAACTGAGCGTAAAGACAAGCAACAAGCGGAGCGTTTGGCTCAGCTTAACAATGCGAACAGCATGGCGGTTCGTGTAGAGAAGGACATAATGGCAGGCACTACGCTTGCATCCGAGATCAACAAGTACGCTGCTAAGGTACGGACTTGGAACAACAAAGTAACCCTACCGTGGGAGGATCAAGGCGCGAGGCTGCTGCCTATGACTTACTTCTTTGAGTGGAAGGAGGAAATGAAGAAGCATGAGGCACATTTCGACAAGCTTGTGAATACACTCGTACCCAGATTTGCAAGCGAGATACAAATCGCCATGCAGGAGTTGGGCGCGATGGCTAACCCTGACCTGTACCCAGACCCTAGCGAGATCGCTGCGCGGTACAAGTTCAAGTATCGGTGTAAGCCAGTACCTGCAAGCGGGCACTTCTGTCTTGATGCGAACAATGCAGAGGTTAAGGATGTAATGGAGGCTTGCGATGCCGAGGTGCAAGACCAATTAGCGGAAGCAATGAAGAAGCCGTGGGAAAAACTGCACAGTCTACTCTTGCACATGAGCGACAAGCTTGCTGCTACTGATGACGATGATGCGCCTAAGAAACGCATCCACAGTACGTTCGTTGATAACGCACAGGAGCTGTGCGATTTACTTAAGCATATGAACATAACAGGAGACCCTGAACTGGAGGGTGCTCGTAAACAGCTAGAGATAACGCTGCTATCCGCAGATGTCGAAGAGCTGAAAGCGTACGACTACCAACGTGAGAACATGAAAACGAAGGTAGACAAGATACTTGGACAATTTGATTGGTAGGAGGACACATGAAACATATTACTTTGAGAGAGGCTAGGGAAATACTTGCAGGTAAGGGCATAGAGCTAAATGGCTCCACTGCTTACTTGGAAGCTCATGGGCTAGATGAAAATTTGAGGCAAGCCAATAACGGCGAACCTGTGGAGCATGATTTCGACACAGATGCACAGATCGCTTGGCTGTTTGTGGAGTCGGTATCAGACTTACCCCCGCACTATGAATGGCAGATTACGGACGACAATCATAACAATGCTGTTACGAACGTAAACTGTTTGATGGATGGCACGACAGTCGGATGGGTAACAATCAATCTATATGACGAAACAATGGAGTTGCGTAACGAAAAGATACGTAAAGCGATGGAGCGTAAAGACCATATAGCAAGCTTATCCTCTGCCAAGCTCAGGAAAGACATTAAGCGTTACTTCAAACCGTTGAGTTTACCTGAACAACTGCAAGTGCATAGTAGGGGCATGCGGCGGCGGATGGATAGAGAGGATCGAGAAGCTCGTTACAAATGGAACGATATCGCGGCTGCTCTAAAGTGTCTGGCTCCGTATATCATGCAGAATTTCGACCACTACAAACCAATACTGCGGGAAGCAAACTTTAAGGGTGACTTAGACAAACTAAGGGATACGTATGACGAGGCGGAAGTCGTTACTAGCGTAACACAAAGTTCGCAAAGCACCGCGGTGTGGCTTACCGATGAGTATTGCGTGGCTCGCAGTGGGAGAAACAACACTGTGTACCCGCTAGATCAAATGCCGACAAAAATGAGATCGCAGTTGGGCATGTTGAAGCTGTTGGACGATGGGACTTTTGCTGTCGGTATAGGTTACAAAGACAAACCAGATTTATTTGTACTCGTAGGTGATTATCATGAATGAAGTTGAAAGAAAGCAAGCAGAGGAATTTTGGGAAACTACTAATAAGGCGTTAGCTGCAAGAAAGGAGCCGCTGGTTCATGTGAACATGCGGTTACCGCGTGAGGTAGTAGACTTTTACAAACAAGAACCTAACTACACCAAAGCCATGCGTGAAGCGTTGGCTAGGGTGATGCACATGAGAATGAAGGAGGACGATGATGACAGGTGAATCCTTCTACTTAGACATTGACGGGGAGAAGTGGCAGTACATGCTTGTCACTGACCCAGAAGCCGCACTGTACTGGCAACCCAGCTCTTACAAGCTTGGACTTAAGGACATACGTATAGTGTCGAATTGTTCACCCGAAGATCGCAAGCGATTAAAGCGTGAGATATTAAAAGTCCTTCAGGAGACTGATGATGGGCAGAGTGTATAACGATTGGCGTACAATACCGGATGACCCGAACCGCGTAGGTGATGAAGATTACGGACGCAAGTGGTGGTTGGATGAACTTGACCTAGATGAAGAAGAGGACGAAGAGGAAGAATAACTGATCCAGACTACCTAACAATTGTTAGGTTATCTCCATTGTAGCCCGCCATGTGCGGGCTTTTTTTTGTCTTTACAAAGTCTAATATTCCAGCTATCCTTTCTGGATGGCTCTCACTCCCGAAAAGAAAGTTAAGAACAAAGTAGTCTCAATCCTAAAGGAAGCAGACGCCTATTACTTTTTTCCCGCCACGTACGGCATGGGTCGCTCCGGTGTTCCCGATGTCGTTTGCTGTTACTACGGTATGTTTATTGGTATTGAATGCAAGGCCGGTAATAACAAACCAACAGAACTGCAAAAACGAGAGCTTGCTAACATCGAGAAGGCTTGGGGTAAAGCCCTTGTCATAAACGAAAACAACCTGCATGAACTGGAGGCCACACTTGACTACATACAAATCCGACGAGATACCAATTCCTAAAGGCGGCCATACTTACCCGCCATCACTCATCCACATAGCCTGCCCGCACTGCACTGCACAGGAACTACACCACGATTCTGTTGAAACTTTTTTCCGTATGGAAGATTGGGACGAAGGGGTCTACACAAAGTCTACGCATGATGGGGTCGTATCAGGTACAGATTTAACCGGAAACCCTAGCCCGCGAAGAGACGGGGTGGTGATTCGTTTTTGGTGCGAGATATGTGACGGCAAATCTAAGCTATGCCTTATCCAACACAAAGGCTCGACTTACATGTACTGGGATATGGGCAATGAATAAGGGCTTAGAGATCATGCTTAAGCGCATGGAAAGCCATCCCGAAGAGTTCGACATACTCATGCCGCAAATGCCAACTAACCACAAACCCAAAGAGAGGTGGGATAAGTTGATACGCATTGTGCTTGACGAAAACAAAAGCGGCGGGTTCATAACGGAAGAAGAACGACATCGCTTCAAACTTAAACTCGAAGAAGTCCAAGCCGATACGTTTACACGAGTCGTGATGGAACGCTTGTTCGATGATGATAGTAATAGAGATAAGGAATGGTAGAACAAAGGGAACGAAGGGCATGGATGTATTGGTCATAGATTTCGAGACGTACTACGACAAACAGTACGGTTTCAACAAACTGACAACAGAAGAGTACGTACGCGATGACCGGTTTGAGGTTATTGGCGTAGCCGTAAAACGTAACTATGAACCTACGCAATGGTTTAGCGGCACATTCAAAAAGACGCAAGATTTTCTGGATACGTTTGACTGGGCTAACAGCATAGCCGTGGCGCACAACGCCAAGTTTGATATGGCTGTGCTTAACTGGTTATTTACAATCCGACCCAAAAGAATAGCAGACACGCTGTCTATGGCGCGGTCAATCCACACCGTGGAAGTTGGGGGTAGCCTATCTGCTCTAAGCGAATACTACGAACTGGGCAAAAAAGGTACGGAAGTCGTTGATAACATTGGGAAAAGACGTTTGGACTTTAGCCCGTCAGAGCTTGAACAGTATGGCAAATACTGTATTCAGGACGTGGAGCTTACTCACAAGCTGTTCCTTATCCTGATGAAGAAGTTGGACTTCAATATATTTGAACTCAACCTGATTGACCTGACGTTACGAATGTTCACAGAGCCGCGCTTGGTGCTAGACAAGAGCATACTGCAAGACCATCTGGACGAGATAAAGATGAAAAAGCAGGAGCTTATGGAGAAGGTGCGCCATGAGGAGACGCAGTTACGCAGTAACCCGCAGTTCGCTGATCTGCTTAAGGAGTTTGGTGTAGAGCCGCCGATGAAGGTCAGCCCTACTACCGGTAAAGAGACGTATGCTTTCGCCAAGACTGACGAGGAGTTCAGGGCCTTGTTAGAGCACGAGAATGACTATGTTCAGGCACTGGTGGCTGCTAGGTTAGGAGTCCGGTCTACGATAGAAGAGACGCGCACAGAGCGGTTTATGGCGATAGCTGACCGAGGCCCACTGCCCATACCACTGCGGTATTACGCGGCGCACACAGGCCGGTGGGGAGGCGACGAGAAGATCAATATGCAGAATCTGCCCCGTGGTTCTGCTCTGAAGAAAGCTATATGTGCCCCTGAAGGCTACGTATTCATTGACTGTGACTTGTCTCAGATCGAGGCGCGCACGTTGGCGTGGCTAGCCGAGCAGAATGATTTGGTGGACGCATTCGCCCGAGGGGACGATGTGTACAGCATCATGGCCTCAAATATCTACTACAAACCCGTAGACCAGATAACTAAAGAAGAGAGGTTTGTTGGCAAGACCACTATTCTGGGGGCGGGATATGGCATGGGAGCGCAGAAATTTCAGCTACAGCTTAAGAACTTCGGGGTAGAGTTAGAGCTTGAAGAATGTGAGCGGATCATAAAGGTATATAGAAAGACGTACAGTCGGATACCAAAGCTGTGGTATCAGGCGAATGATGCTCTTAAGGCCATAATGAAAAACCACACTTCACCGCTGGGCAAAGACGGCGTACTGCAAGTCACGGGCCACAAGGGCATTGTTATGCCTAACGGCTTAAGTATAAAGTACCCTAACCTACGGCAAAGCGATGACGAGCTAGTATATGACACTCGGCGGGGCAGAGCGGTTATAGCTAACAGGATATACGGAGGGAAGGTCATCGAGAACGTGTGCCAAGCCCTAGCCAGAATAGTGATTGGAGAGCAGTTGTTACGTGTTTCTAAGAGATATAAAGTGGTAATGACTGTACACGATGCGATAGGCTGCATAGCCCCAGAGCCAGAAGCTGACAAGGCTATGGCGTATGTAGAGGAATGTATGAAAATATGCCCTGAATGGGCGGAAGGCTTGCCCCTAGACTGCGAAGGGGGCTACGCCAAAAGTTACGGAGAATGTTAGGTTTCGGGGGTTTACTGAGTTGACCCCGAAATACCCCAGCGGGCGGTGGGTAGGCATGTTTTTATGTCTTCATTATTCTGGCCGAAACACCCGCAACACATGAGGAGCCTACGACAACATAGTGTGTCCTCCAACTCCTGCATGTGTCGAAGAAGCCGCGCTAAGGCTAGTCGTGCCTTTATCCTTGTGGGCACGCACTGAATTTGAGGAGCTTATGAGAGTTACACTAGAGTTAGATCAGCATGAGTTAGAAGAAATAATTCTTTTAGTCCAAAGACTTACAGAAGCTTTGGAAAAAATTGAGCGTTTTTTGGAAGACACAGGCGATATTGATGAGTGATGTATATCTACTTGATGACTTCGATAAAGCTTCTGATCTAGTTACGACCTTATCAGCCCAGAGCGGTAAATCGTACGGTGTGCTGTACTACGCAATCGGAGAAGATGTGCAAGAAGAGTTTTATTTAGTTTTAGAAAAACCTACTTATTTGTTGTTAGAGAAGCTCATAGAAGAACTATTTATATCAGGAACTACACACTGACATGGCTACATTATTTACTGATCCGGAAGCAGCAATAGAAGAGGCGGTATATCTAGCCAACGATACGCTAATAGCACATTGCTTAGTTGAAGTTACGCCTAACGGCATACAAGTAATGCCCAAGAAGGAAGCTATGCTTATCGAGGGTATAGTTTTGGAAACAATTAATCCCGTAGATACCTTTAGTATTTATGACTAGTGTGTATAAAGAGTTGGAACAGAAGTGTAAGTGCGGCCAGAAGATGCTTGAAGTGCTTGGCTACATTGAAAAGCAAGAAGGCGATGAGCACCCAAGAGCTTTTCGTAAAGGTTGGTTCTGCCCGTGGTGTAAGCATTGGATAGACGCTGTGCTTAGGGAGAAAGTTGTAGAGGAGAAGTAGTATGGTGAGTCAGTTAATGTGCGTAGCCCTAGCTATCTACTTTGAGGCCAGAGGTGAACCAGATGCAGGGCAGATTGCAGTCGCTCATGTCATACGAAACAGAATCGAAGACCCACGCTATCCAGACAATGCGTGTGATGTAGTAAAGCAGGGTTACTACTGGAACGGTAACCCGATACGCAACATGTGTCAGTTCAGCTTCTACTGCGATGGCAAACCAGAAGACCCGCACGACGAACGGGCTTGGCGGGATGCGATATACATAGTGCATCTAAGTGGTTTGATTCCTGATATTACAGGAGGTGCAACGCACTACCATAGTACAAAGGTATTTCCTGAGTGGGCGTACACAGGACAGGTTACAGCAAACATACACAAGCATGTGTTTTATACAGGTATAAAGTAAATGTACGAATACAAAGCAACGATAGTTAAAGTCGTAGATGGAGACTCTATATATGTGGACATTGATCTTGGTTTTGACGTTTGGCTTCGTAACCAGTCTATTCGCTTATACGGAATTGACACACCTGAATGTAGGCAAAAAGATAAAGCAAGGAAGGCACATGGACTCCTCGCAAAAGCCT
>LSRR01000422.1_pt1 | contig 25444 bp, 41 predicted proteins | sample 1162981 | NCBI WGS metagenome assembly LSRR01 (sample SAMN03256433, study PRJNA305521) | marine metagenome | biome: Estuarine; feature: Estuary; material: Brackish water; isolation source: iron chloride precipitation of viral particles from surface water samples | place: USA: Chesapeake Bay ... | reverse complement strand
GAGAGATGCCGGTCTGGCAGGAGAACCAGAACCGGAGGAGCGCGAGGGGACACGCTCAAGGCAACTGTACTAAAGCTGGTCGCTCCAGTCAACCCCTCGCTCGTTCCCGAAAGCACCCATGATGTCCAGCATGTCTGAAAGCTCCTGTTTAGACATGCCAGAGGTCGGAAACCCGATGAGGACCATCCCCCCGGTTACGCCCGGAACCATCTTCTGGTGGCGCACAGCGGCAGAGAACACCCATTTCCACTCCTCGGCACTCAGGGTCAACCCGTGCCAAACCACTTGGGCAGAGATGTCCTTGAGCATCGACCACATGAGATTGTTCTGCCGAGATGAGCGGTGTTCAGTCATTCTGTCAGCCCATCGCCATTGCATTCAGGGCAGAATTCGTCAAACTGAGGGTCTCCAAGAGAGTTACGGTTGATAGTTCCAGTCCCGTCACAGTTCTTACAGGGATGAAACTTTCCATCCTCTAGCCTCAGCTTAAACTGCATCAACAACCGGTAGGCTTGTGTTAATTTTTCGGTGGATGACAGCATGCTGTCTGGGTTATAGCAAGTCTCTAGCCAGTCATCAACTTGCCGTTCAACGACACTGGCTTTTTCAATAGTCATCATCGCCTCCAATCGGACAGGGGAATAAGAATATCGGGGTATAGTCGCCGACATAAGCGCCAGTGACATTGAAGTCCATGAACTCGACAGCCTCTTCATGGGTCATGCCATCGCGCTTTACAAGTATATCAATACATTTTGCTCCATCATAGACGGAAACCATGTTGTTAAAGCGGACGCCATACCCAATGAAAGCGTCCTCAAATCCATCAGCGTGAAGTGTTTCTTCATCAGGCATGGGCATAATAACCACCTTTTTATTGAAATTACTGTTTGTAGTCAAGCCATTCTTGAGTAAAATTTACTTTGTCTCCAGAATACTGATACATGGAGCCGTCATCTGCCCATGTAGCCATGATGTGTTCACCCAGTACGGCATAACATCCGCCTCCGGCAACTTTACCACCTGAATTGGTGGCAAAGAAGAAAAGTCTTTGGTTAGGACAACTGCCTTGCTCTGAGGTCAGGGTAATTAAACCATTGTCTTCGAGCTTAATGTATCCAATAACTTCCGGCGCGGGGTTTTTAATACTGCTGTACGGGCTTAGTTCACCTGCCTGTGTAAACGATGCTGATGCAAACAAAACTGCACAAAGCAATATGTTTTTCATTGTCCGCACTCCTTTAAAGTTTCTTTGCGGGTCAGCCACATCAGCTTTGCGATAAGCATTTTGTCGCTACGGGATTCTGGCAAAGAACAGTCATACTCGTTTGCTATGGACTGAATAGCAACCCAGTCAACAAATTCAAGTTCGCCGTCATTGCCTATCTTGCACCATACCGCCTCATCGGAATGAGTGTTAGGAACAAGATAAGATTCATCATCATCAATCGGACTGGTCATCTTCAAACTCCTTTTTGACGGCAAGCCATTCATCGGCGTATTCGACATCTTGCCACTTGTCGAACCACGGTCCACCACGGGTGAAGTGGACGGCTATTGGGTCAACACAATCATTTTTGGTGTGCCATCCCTCAAGGTAATTGAAACTTATCGGAAGCTCACCGATGTTCTCGTCATCCGTCCATTCCATCTGATGAAGGTACATGCCGGTAGCTGTATTGACTGTGTTTAAACGAAGGTGATTTGTGTCAGGATGGCCGCAGTTGAACAGCATGAAACTCGACCAGTTCTTCCGGTGGTATTGGTGCTGAACCGCGCCATCCATCTTTGTTGTTTCGGTCGGCTTATAGTCATGCTTGACGCAGAAGATAGATTTCTTATGGTCACGGTACTTCATCACATGGTAAATGTCGTGCCGGAGCAGGAAGTCGCAATCCATGAACACCGCCCAGCCTTCGTAACGCATCAGGTGCGGAACAAGGAAGCGTGTAAACGAGAACTCGGTAGAGGAAAGCGGGTCAATCTCCCGCGTGTAAAGCCCGTCTGCACGAAGTTCATCCTGTTTAATCGGAATAATTCGTACTGGCAGGGTGGAATGTTTGAGAATAGACTCACGACACACTCGGTAAGCGATGTCTTCTCGGCTGTCATAGCCAATGAACACGGTCAACATGTCACGCTCCTTTCTTCGGCAGTTTCTTGAGAACCCAGTCATCGACCACACGGTCAACGATACGGTAGCCATGCACATCCATCAGGTACTCGACAGCGGCGTATTGACCCCAATCGTATCCATCGGTTTTGTGGGGTTTTTGCTCCACGATGATAATGGGTTGGTCTTCTTCAATAATCCCATAAGCACCTTTCAGGATTGGAAATTCATATCCCTCACAGTCAATCTTGATGAAGTCAATTCGCTCTTTGAAGACAATATTGTCCAGACGAATCATTGGGCATTCGCCCTCAGTTGCAGACGGGTCAACAAATGCTATTCCTGAGTTATCCTTGTTGGTCTTGAGCGAAATGCTTCTGTCGGATTCACCGAGGGCATAGTTCCATATCTTGGCATACGGAGCATTGGCTTCAAGGATGTTCAGGAAGTCTTCGCACGGCTCAACAGCATAGACTTCTTTGAATTTGTCACAAAGCGGTTTTGCCCAAAGCCCGACATGCGCCCCGATGTCGATTGCGCCTCGGAAGTTGTCGCAATAACTTAACGCTCGTTCACGCTGTTCGCGCTGATACTCGATGGGATGATTGGCTTTGGCAAGCCCATCAAGGTACTGGGTGAAATGGACATCATCGTCAGGAAGATACCACCCATGAACATTCTTCATTTCCTGTCTCCTTTGTAATGAATTAACTTGACATCAATTCCACTGGTGTTCACATCTTCAAAGAACTCCGGCAGACAGCCAAACTCTGCCTCGCTGACAAAGCCAATCTTTTCATGCTTCTCACCGAACGCACAGATTTTTAAAGCCTCTTGGTCGCCGTACCAGATATGAAACTTTTCGGCAATGAATAGGCGAAGCGTATCATACAGTTTGCCCCACAATGTCCAGTCACGGGTCGCGGTAGCGCATGCAAGGTATGGGTAAACATCATCAATGGTCTTTCCGGTGTATTCTGAGAAGTCCAGCCCACGCTGATACGGATTGAAGATAGCTTCTTTGTTGAAACTACGGCGACACAGCATTATGTCTTTACTGCCTAATAACTTGGCAGGGTCAAACGGGGCAACCATTTCCATATCGCTGTCGATGTAAATAGCCGGAGTCGGCAACCGAAGCTCTGCAAATGCACGGAGTCTTTCCGTCATCAGTTTCGTCCTATCATATTTTCCGACATGGACGGAATCCACTTCATCGGGAATCGCGGTGGTTTCATCGGTACACATGATGATGTCTGCGTCAGGCATAATTTTTCGGATAGAACTGGTAAGCCTGTCCGTCAATTTTTTCTCGTCATCACCGACATGGAAGAACACAAATGTTGGTTTCACGCCTACTTTCTTTTGACTGGCAATATGCGCCGCCTCTTTGGCAACGGCACGAATCTGAGGAGTCCACGGGGCATGCACATGGTCGCGTGGGAACAGCTTGACGGATGGATACCACAGGCTTACGCCGTCCTTTTGATTGCCCCAGAACCACAGCTTGTTGCCATCGAGCATCAAAGTTGTTTTGTTCAGTGCGCCCGACAGATGGGCAGTGGCGTTGCTCACAGACACCACAATATCACAGCAGTCAATCAGGGCGGCAAGCCCGTCAAGGTCGTTGCGCGTGTCGATGGACGGCACGATTTCAATTCGGTTGCCTGTCTCCACCTCGTAGTCATAAATCTGTTTAAACGGATTCGTGTACTGAAGGCTGATGACACGAGCGTTTGGAATGTCAAACAGTTTATTGGCAATTTCGGCAAGCGGTACGCTCTTGTGGTCGCCAATCTTGGGTGCGGCACTTTCCCATGACAGACCGACCACGAAGTCGGTATCGGATATGCCCAATTTCGCCCTGAGCGCGTCCACACGCTCGGCATCGGACTTGAGATAGCCCACGCTCCGTGTACGGGGAATGTCGTCCGCTACGGCGATATAGTGTCCACCAATGCTCCCCATCGGGATTTGGGAGTCAATGCCCTTGACCTTAACATTTTGCGGGCAGAAGTTGATGTGAGGCATGCCTCGTTCCAACAAGGGAATCAAGCGGGCATCTGCCATGACCAACAGGTCGTCAACATCCTCTAGGACGGTGTTCAGCATCGAGCAGTACAGGATTTGGTCGCCCACGCCCTGCTCGCTCCAGACCAGCAAATCTTTGCCCGCACCGGGATACCACTGGGGTTTCTTGGTCTTTAAACGGGCTGAATCAAACTTATTGCTCTTCCAGCGGGCATCGAGATTCTTCCAGCCCTCCGGAAATCGGTTGACTTGCAGATACATCAGGGATGTCGTCCACTGGATGTCGTGATTGTCCGGCTCCGTCTTGAGTGCCATTTCAAAGTCGGACAGGGCTTCGCCCCACCGTTTCATTTCCCAGTGACAACGACCACGCTGTACGAGGGATTGGCTCACGATAACACCAGTTTGGATGATGTCAGTCAGTTTGACAGCCGCATCATCAAATTGCTCTTTGTCAACAAGAGCAACAGCACCACGAATAGCGTCAACCATTTTGTCAAATAGGGTATTGGTCATAAGGTCACTGATTGTTGAATTGAATGATGGACAGAGGAACAAGCATCGCGGTAAAGCACGGCTCGACCAGCCCATGTTTTGTCAAGATGTCCCGCTCCGGCGGGTAAATGAGGGTATAGGTACGCAGGTTTTGGTGCTGAAGTAGATTAAACGCATTGGTGACACCTTTTTCAGTACCCTCGAAATCGTCAAGCAGGAAGATGGTGCGTTCCGTGATGACATTGAACAGGACTTCAAAGTCGCTTGCGCCTAGCCGACCATCAATGTTTACCATGTCAGCATGGACATTCTTGGTGTTCATGTCAGAGAACATCTCAACCGAAGATTTCTTTTTGTACTGTTCAATATGGACTTGCCATGCTTTGTTGCCGATGTCGATATCATTCGACATATCACAGGTGTAAATAACTTTCTGTGTCGTTACCACATCCCGTTGTGACGCTCGGAACATACCGTAGGCAAGGGACATAGTGGACTTGCCAATGAATGTTCCCACCTCTGCTATCACATCAGGATTGAAGTAGTTGGTAATGGCAAAGTTGCACCATGCCGAAGAGAACGGAATCGAACCAGTGTTGTAGTCTGCATGCTCTCTCAGGTCTTCATGCCGAATCATTGTGTCGCGCAGAAAGGTCTTGTGAGTATCGTAGTGCGAAGCATGGTCAAGCAAGCTGTCCCATACAAGACGGGACAGCCTGTGACGGTTAATGTTGATTGGTGTCATTTCAGTTCCTCGATAGCTTTATCGAGGTACTTTTTGGCTTTGACAAGGCTTTTGCTCGCCTTCCGTATTTCGGTTGTTTTTTTAGTGGCATTGTTAGCCACCGTCCAAACAAGCTGATACGAACACTTGAGCTTATTTGCTATTTCGGTATAAGTCGCACCCTGTTTAATCAGGGCGCGAATCTTTTCCGACTTGGTTGGCTTAGAACGGGATGTCTTCATCGCTCACCTCTGCTTTGGGAGACGGAGCCGAAGTGTCGTTGTCTTTCTTGAATTCGACAAACGCTTGGGCGGCGATGCTTACATATTCCGTACCGGACTTCGCCCGTTTGTTCCAAGCCGAAAGGGACAGCTTGATGTCTTTTCCGGCTTTTGCCATTTCAACCAGTTCCTTGAGGAGTGGCTTAGTCAGGGTCAGTTCGCCACGCATATTCGGGTGGCTGTCTTTTTGACGGCGATTGTTCTCGAACAGTGCGCCTTGTCCACTATCTTGATTGCTCATTGCTTAACCTCCAAACTTTTCTTTAAGTTGAGTGAAAGCCTCTTTCAAGGCTTGGAATTGCTTCGGGTAGTTCGCATCGAGGATGTCGATGAATTGCTTGTTCTCTACCCAAAACGCTTTGAGTCCGTCCATGTCTTTGCAGAAGTTCTTTGCAAATTCCACGAGCTTCTCAACCAATTCAGCCGCGCCCTCTTCGGTCGGGATGTCAAACCCCTCTTGCTTGGTCGGGACAGATTTCTTGGCGGTAGCCGGAGCGGACTTCTTCGGAGGAGCCGGAGCCGGTTCTTCCTCGGACGGAGTGACCGGCAAATCCTCACCGGCATAGATGTTGAAGCCCAAGCCCCACATGGCGAGATTCTTCACCAAACAGCGCATCTTTGTGTCGCTGATTTTACGGGCATCGGGATTCTTGATTGCGATGTTCTTGTAGTCCATCACCGGCAACCACATCGAACGGACGCAGTTGCCGATGTGTACATTGCAATGCACGGTGACAGTGCCATCAAGGTGGACTTCTTGAGCCGGAAATTCGTAAATGGCTTCGGGATAGTGCTTCATCAACACGCCCCATGCCCATGCCCAAGAAAGATAAGTTAAACCGTTTTTCTTTTCGGTATGTTCCGACACATCGATTGCCGATAGCGTCTTCCAAACCTCTGCGTAGCCCGACTGGGCTTCTAGTTTTGCCATGTTGTTTCTCCTGTGTTGAAATGCCAGACTACAACAAGTCTGGGAAATTATCAATAGTTTTTTTAACTATTTTCAATAGATTTTTGGTACTGGGTACACCACTCGTTTACACGACACCAGTTGGCGGCGCAACGGGTACTCACGCCAGCCCTGAACACGACCTCGAAAGCATCGCCTTGTTGGGTGGCAAAGGCATGAGCCTCCTCCGGCTTGTCGAATACTTTCGTGGCTTTCTTGTTGCCTTTCTTCATTACCGCCCATGACGGGTCTTTTGCCCAACGCTCGGCATCGGAACATTCCGGCAGTTCTGAGCCTGTCAGACGGGTGAATTCGGCATTCTGATGCAGATGGACGCGCCCGTTGAGGTAGGCATCCTGTTCATGGTCAGCCCACAGAGGGATGTCAATTTCCATGATAGGAGCTTTCGGGTAGTCCTGTTTAAACTCAGCATCACTGGCTTTCCAGTCCCTCATCATGGCGATGACTTTGAGGCTTTTGACTTTCAGACCCTTTGAACGGCGCACAAGGGCGGCGTAGCAGTTGAGTTGGTATTCCCATTCGATTTTGCCAAAGATGACCGACCAAACACTTGTCGTTTTGTAGTCGGAAACAATAACACCATCTGCCTCGATTTTCTGCAAGTCGATTGCGCCACTGATGACCCATCCATCGACCTCGATGAATAGTCGCTCTTCGCTGATGTGGTTTTCATCTGCGGAGTTCTCGAACATCTTGTGAACCCCTGTTCCCAAGACAGCCCAAAGTTTCTCGCTGACATCTTCCGTGAGTTCTTCCTGATGCTCTTGCTTCAGGATGCGGACACGGGGAGCATCGATGAGTTGCGTGATGCTCCTGTTGCTCTCGCCACGCGAGTATTCGCTTCGTGTGAGGGCGGTGACGACCGGCTGTGGAAGCCCGTATTTGTTGGTTAATTTCATCAGGTATCTCCTGTGACTGATGATTATTTACGCCAGATGCGGACACCCTCTGATACTTTCGTGCTTGAGAATTTGAATTCCGGATTACGGGTACTGAACCGTCCAAGCCGGACACGAATGGAATGGATGATGCGGTCTTTTTCTGAGTCAGGGCATTCGATGAGGATAGAGTCACCGGAGTTTAGTTCTCCGAGCGGAATGTGTCCAAGTCGGATACGATTGGCGATGCGAGATGGCATCGGAATGTTCTTTTCAATTTGCACTTTTATCTCCTTTGTGTTAAAAGTGGTATGAGTTTATCAGTGAGTAATGATGATGTCAATACGAGAACAATTTGTAGTGTATGGCGAGCCAGCAAGTAAGGCGAATAGTCGTAGGCTTGTGTCATTTAAACGCAGTGGCGGAGGAAGCCGTCCTGCCCTTATCAAGTCACAGAAGGCTCTCGACTACAACGATGCGTTCCGACTGCAATGTCCGAAGCTGTCGCCGCTTATCGAAGGCGATGTGTCTGTCACCATCACGATTTACTACGCCACGCGCCGTCCTGACTTGGACGAGTCGGTCATCCTCGATGCCATGCAAGGTCTAGTGTATTTAAACGACCGACAGGTCAAAGAGAAACATATTTTTTGGGGACTTGACAAAACCAATCCAAGAGCGGAAATTATAGTCGAACTGTTAAAATAGTTTTCTATTTAAAATATATTAGTTTTATTGTAGTATTATAATTATAATTATTTAATAATAACTATTATAACTATTTGTGTAATAGTAAAGTGTAATAGTAAAGTGTAATAGTAAAGTGTAATAGATATATCAGGAGAAACAAATGTCTTTGGAAGATGTCGTGAGGGCGGTGACGCACTCGACAAGGATTCGCTGTCCCGTCTGCGCGGACAATCGCAAAGGTAATAACAAAACACAACGAACAATGGGCATTACGGTGGAACTTGACCGGAATGTCTATCAGTGCTTCCATTGCGAAGCAAAGGGCGCGGTTTCGACCGCAAAGCAAGACACATTCAGGAGAACAGTAGTGCAACAAAATTCAGCACCGAAAGAAGCACCACGACCAGTTGACCCACCATCAAGCGTTGACGATGCAATCGTTGATTCGTTTCTCAAATCTCGCGGCATTGACCCGTCACTCGTAAAAGATTATCCGCTTGTTGGTTCGCAACGATACTTCGGTGATAGCGGTAAGAATGACGCGATAGGTTTCATTTACGGCGACCCACGAAAGCCACAGGCAATCAAGTGGCGAAGCATTGCCAAGAAAGAATTTACGCAACAAGGCGCGGCTCGTAGCTTCTTTGGACTGGCTCAACTTCCATCGGGAACATCCGACCTCATCATCTGCGAGGGCGAGATGGATGTATTGGCTCTCGCGGCGGCAGGTATTCCTGCTATCGGTGTTCCCAATGGCGCACCTCAGAAAGTTGGTGACGGAACATTCGACCCCGCAGAAGACGGTAAGTTTTCGTATGTATGGGAATCGCGTGACCTGATTAACTCGGCAGAGCGGGTTATTTTCTTCCCCGACAACGACACGGCGGGCAGTGCATTGGTTGAGGAACTGGCACGGCGAATCGGGCGGGCGAAGTGTTGGACTGCCACCTTGCCGGAGAAAGATGCCAACGAAACATTGGTTAAACACGGTGCATTGGCTTTGAAAGAGGCTTTGACCACAGCCAAACCGATGCCGTTAGAGGGCGTGTATCTGCCCGAAGACTTTGAAACCCAGATTCTGGAACTTTACAACAACGGTACGGTTAGGGGAGAGTCAACTGGTTTAACCACCCTCGACCCCTTCTACACGATGCTTGAGGGACAGCTCACAGTTTGCACCGGGTTGCCCGGCTCCGGGAAGTCAGAATTGATTGACCAAATCTGTGTAAACATCGCCATGAACAAGGGTTGGCGGTTCGCCTACGCATCATTTGAAAATCCTCCGGCGATGCATATCGCCAAACTTGCCGAGAAAGTCGTGGGCAAGCCATTCTTTGAGGGTTCAAAGAACGATACCGGTGTTCCAGTAGAGCGCATGAACGATGACGAGCGCGACTACGCGCTTGATTTCCTCAACAAGCATTTCGTCTTCCTCCAGTCCCATGACGGAACACCTCCAAGCGTTCAGTCCATCATCGAGCGCACCAAGCAAGCAGTCATGCGTATCGGTGTCCGTGGTCTTGTCATCGACCCGTACAACTACATCGACATGGGCGGCGACAACGAGCATCAGTCCATCAGCAAGATGCTGACCGACATCATCCTGTTCTGCAAGTCACATCAGCTTCATTGCGTTTTCGTGGCGCACCCGAACAAGCAAGCACCCGACAGCGGCATTCCCAAAGGACAACACATCAGCGGTTCGTCTGCGTGGTTCGCCAAGTGTGATATGGGCATGACGGTTCATCGCCGTGGGAACAGCACCGAGGTTCACATTTGGAAAGCACGGTTTAAATGGGTTGGAAAACTTGGGATGGTGAATCTCAACTACGACATCCCGACCGGAAAGTATTCCGACATTGCCGATGGTACGGACGGCTATGACTGGGACTTCCCTCTCGATGACTAACCTATCCCAATGGCGACCGAGAAACGAAACCGAGGAAGACCTACGCCACGAAACCGATGCCGCCAAAGCGGTGGCAAACAAGTTCGGATACACGGTCACAAAGCTGTCAGAGTCTTTGTATCACATCGATTGGGTCATCTCGAAAGATAGCGAGATACGGGCTGTAGGCGAGTTCAAGCGGCGAAACAACAGCATGAACGCTTACCCGACTTTGTTGCTGTCAGCGGCGAAGTGGAAGACGGGTTGGGACTATGCCGATATGTTCGGCGTTCCGTTTATCCTGTTCGTGGAGTGGCATGAGGGATTGTTTTACCTCAAGGCAGAACGCTCGTCAGTCAAGTTCGGGGTCGGTGGCAACAGCCGAGGACAGAACGGTGACTTTGAACCATTAGTGCATTTAAACATTGCGGATTTCGTCAAGATATAAAAAAAGACCCCCGCCGAAGCGGGGGCGTTTGTTTGACTTATTGCTTGGTGGACTGCTTCGCTTGCTCGATAGCTTCCGCGACCTCATCCGTAAGCTGTTCGCTTGCTTCTTTGTCTTCGTAATACTTGAGCATGACAGCCGATATACGATTGGCTTGCGAGAGCATAAACTGGTGTTGCTCAGGGTCTTTTTCTTCCAAAGCCGCGAACATCATCTCGGCTGTGGCTTTGGCAATCATGTGTTCGATGACGGGATGGAAGTATTTCATCTCGGCAAGGTCGGCGATGTTGATGTGAAGTGCAAAACCAACGATGTCGTGGTCTTCAACAACTGGACTGATTTCAATCAGGTTGTTTAAATGTATGCCACGCTTGAGCCATTCGCGCTCAGGTTTCATCTCGGCACTTTCCGGACTGATGAAAAAACGATTAGCCATTGTTTACCTCCTCGTAGCTGTGGATGTGGAATTCATTGTTGTGCGTTCCGATTATCTGTTCGGATGAATCGAAGTAGTAAAAAATGCCATCGTCATCATCTGCTTCGTCATAACTGCCGATAATTGCAGGGTACGCGAACGGTTCGTTGTTGTCGAGCCAGTACCCATGCACCGTGATGTGCTTGTTTAAACTTGATGTTCTGGACATTGCTTCATCCTTGTGATGGAGCAGGTAAAAAAACATGAAAGCTGAAACGATTGATGACAGAATAATAATTGCGGTTATTTCGTTCATGCTATCCATCCTCCAATCGTGACGGTGACGGTTTCCGTGCTGATGCCGGTTTGTGTCATCCAGTAATCAAGCGCAATCTCGAAAGATTCGTGGTCTTCGGGGTCGTCAATGCTGACTGGTTCGATAGCGGTGACAAGGAATGTAGTCGGCGCGTTCCATCCGAAAAAACCGAGCATGCCGGTGATGCGCCATGTGTTGTTGTTGTGGCTGATTTCGACATTCTCGAAAGAGCCGGTCTTTGGTTCGTGTTCTGTTTCATCAAACAGGTGAGTTTCAATAAGGTCATTCATTGCGCACCTCGTGCAAGTTGGAGGACGGTTTGGGCATACTCGACAATTTCCGAACGCTTTTTCTTTTTGCTGTACAGAAGTTGATGCAATGCTTCGTACAGAAGCGGAGCAGTTGCAATCAAACGCGCATTGGCAAGCCGTGCGCCGAATGATGAAACGATGCAGACATCTACAGTTCCGGAACGCACACGCACCCAATCATCATTTGCGCTGACTGTCCACGGAATAGGACTGATATTTATATCGGACATACGGATTCTCCTGAGTGTTATTTGATTATGATGTATGAATGTGAGAATGTAAAGAAGTATTTTGTGTGCGTTTAATCAGCGTTGCGTGACTGTCACCAATGTTGGGGCTGTGTGTTTTACGGTAGGTGGTTTAACCGTATTTATTGCAAACTGATGCCCGTGTCGGCGCACGACACAATCAGCAACAGTCATGGTGATTTTTGCAAATTTCATGCGACAAGTTTCTTCAATCATCCATCCAAGCAATGCGTTTCGCTTTTCGCCACGAATGACAATCACAAGGGATGCAGACGGGTGAGTGTTAAGGATGTCCACTACATCCACGGCTTTCATAATCAGATTTTTGCGCTTCCTAATCATGCTTGGACTCCGGCTTTGCCGAACATACCCTCGGCGACTTGGGCGAGACCCTCCATCATTTGACAGAGTTCATCCTCGTCATAACCGTTTTGCAAAGAAGTAATCGCGGTCAACATCGGGGTCATGTAATCATCCGGCGTTGTCACGCCGTTTTTCTTAATGTCCATGACGGCAAACATCAGCACCGACTGGGCGAACGCAATGTTCATATCTTGCTTGCTCATTTCTTTGTTCATTCGATGACTCCCAAGTTAAGTAAGTGTTGTGCGGTGCGACCAAACCATCCTTGCAGTTGGTATGCAATTCCCGTGTCGTGTAAGTATTGCCATGCTTCGATGACTTGTTGTTCCGATTCGGCTTCGATGAATCCCTCAGCCAATCCGACTGCGGTGTATGTGTCCATGCTCATTTCATGCTCCTGTCTTCCTGCCAAGCCGATACCAAAATGCTTGAGCCGATGCAGACGATACCCCACAAAGCCGATGGTATTACCTCCTTTGGATAGGCGAATGTGAGTGCAAAGATGAAAAGAAAAAGACCGGTTGCGCCAAGCGCAAGGGCGAAGTAAGACAAGACTTTGTTCATGGCTGTTCCTTAGTGAGTTGGCTGTGATTGATTTAAACGCTGTGATTGTGACGGATTGTATTCGGGGCGCACTTGTTCGAGCGCGACTTGGTAGTAGGTGTATGCGACTTTCCAATCGAGCAGACGCTCGACCGGCGTGGGCTGACGGGTATCGGGCATGATAATCATTCGCCATCCTCCGAATCGACAGGGAACATTTGGTCGGCAACGATTTCGATGGTGTCCCAGTTCATACCGATACTGGCATCGTGACCGTCTTCGCATCCGACTAAAACTTCAAACGCTTGCTCATCGTTTAAATCTTCTCGGACGCTTTGCACATCTTCGATGCTCCAAGCAAACATGACGGTGTGCGTTTCAAGAATCTTGACCCATTGGTTCAGTTCATCGAGCGTTTTCCATCCCGAATGTTCTCGGTTGCCTGACGGGTCGGCTTCGGGGAGCATCCCCTCAAGGTCGGCAATGGCACAGCGCATGACGGACACGATTTGTTTTTGAGTGTACATTTCAATTCTCCTGATTGTGAGTGATTAGTATAAAAGTATTTTTGTGAATCTGTCAATAGCGTGACAGAATTATTTTACTGATGTTTAAACTTAGAACTTTTCCCACGGTTGAAGCGGCTCGTCTTTGATGGTGAATACGGGAACAGAAGCAGACGCTTTCGGTTGTGGCATTTCATCTGTGTAGAGTTCAAGGCAGTCGATGCCGTACCACCATTGACCAGTTTCGGTATCGAGTTTTATATCCCTCTGATAGCTGTAGAGTTGGTATGGCACTTCGTACACTTTGCCAAGCGTTCCCTCCATGCCACCATTGCAGTTCCATCCAACAAATTTTTCCGACCTACGGGCAACGATTACCTTGTCGCCTTGCCGAAAATAGGCTGTGTCGCCACGCTTGATTAAACGCAGTACGGACGGAGGGTATTCGTAGTCATCATCAAGTCTGATTCCATGTTCGCTGACATTACGGATGACTTGGCATTTGCCAACAGACTTGTCCATGCCCGAAGTCCACGAATTGTTCCAGTTTTTGCTTTTGCGCACACCGCGACCACTACGCTCGACAAGGACGGTATCACCGACTTGAAAATCTTTTGGGACTGCCATGATTGTTTCTCCTGTTTAAATGATGCCTTGTTCTTTGGCGGCGGCGTACACGATTTCGTCCATACGCTGTTCGGTGATGCTGTACATCTGATTGCTCGGATGCGCCGGACGCACGGGGCGACCATTGCGCGTGACATAACGCACCATGTAGTCGTTTACACGGATTCCAAACACTCGGCTGAAAGACCGCGCACGATTCCACAGACCGTTGTTGTACAGGTCGTAATAGGCGTTGGATGCGATGCGGAATGTTTCAAGGTTGCGGTTGCGTGACTTGTTCGGAACAGAGCCTGAGTGCGGCACAAGCGCGTTGAGCGCGTCTGCCATCCATTGATGGCGACCACGGTTCGACCAGTAGGTGTGGGTCGGTTCGGCGTAAGGCTTGGCGTTCAGGTGGGGGAGGGACAGTACGGTCATGGTTTTTCTCCTGAGTTTAAACGGATGGTTGGTGATTCTGCGGAGAGGGACGGCTTACGCCGCCACCTCGTTCCACAGTTGGGTGATGCGCTTCATGCTTGACTCTTTCGTGTCGTGCAGTTCGCGTTCGTCTTTGATGCTCGGAATGTAAATATCCGCGTCCGGATATGCGTCCTTGTAATTGGTCGGCATGCCGTAGGATTCGTCATAGGCTGTTCCGACTATCTCCTGCACCCGAAACATCAGACGGCGCAGGAAAGACGGGTGAGCGATGGCGAAGCTAACGCGCCCCCAGTCGAGGTGTTCATCGGCGCGTTTAATCACTGCGCTGAACAGGTTGCGACCGGATGAACTTTGATTCTTGCTGTTGCACACGGCGACCAGTTCGACACGGCGCATACCGTCACCCTCGATGCTGTCGATAAGGTTCACGATAGCCGCGCCCCGATTCATAATCTGTTCGCCGGAAGTGTTCGCACCGGCTGAAACATTCATGTAGATTCGGATGATGGGCTTCGGCGCGTTCATGCCGTCATCGATGGGCAGGAACATATTTTCCGGAATGCCCACGGCTTTGGCAGGGATACAGGGGAACACGCCGACCGGTGCGATATCCCACACCGGAGCGACTTCCATTTTCTGCCGTGCGACCGCCGCGAACAGTTGCTCACGCAGGGCAGGGACACCCTGCTCGGCGAGTTTGACCGCTTCGTCTAATGACTTGGTATAGCCGTACCACTTGGCATCCATATCGTTGCCATTGGACGCGCATTTTTTCCATTTCGGGTTGGTCGGCAAGGTGCGAACATCGCGGAGCAGTTCGTCCCATGAACGGGCGTGATAGATATAATCAGTCATGTTTAAACCTCAGATGGTGGGGAGGGCAGGGAAACGGGCGCGGTCGGATTCAGACATGCCCTTGAAAATGTACATGTTGGCGACCTTATCGACCGACATACCTGCGGCTAACATCTTGCCACCCTTGATACTGGCACGGGGCGAGATGATGACTTGCATGCGGTGTTCGTTGGCGACCTTACGGCATTGCTGAACCCAACGAGTCCAAACATCGTTTAAACTAATTGCCAGTTCCAGTTTTTCGTCATAGTCCATTGCGATGAAACCGAAGCGGTCAAGGGACGAGCCATCGAGCGGAGCGCGTCCGATATAGTCACGGTTCGCACCGTTGCCGTAGGTGTTGGCGGCGGCGATGATAACGAAGTCGGCGTGGCGTTTAACCGTGCCGTTCGGGAAAGCGGCGTAGTCGTTGGCGGCGATGGCATTGAACGCAAGGATGGCGTTCGCAGACGAACCATCGATTTCATCGAACAGAAACACGCCGCCCTCGGTGTACGCACGGTACAAGTCGGTCTGCATGTAGTCGCCCTCGGCGTTGATGAAACCCTGAAGCTGATATGCCATGCCGACTGCACCAGTCGAATAGAACGGCAGACCGAGCGCGTCTGCGGCTTGCTTGGCAAGGGTCGTTTTGCCAGACCCTGCACCACCGACAAGGTACACATTCTCACGGACGGACAAGGCGGTGAGAACATCCTCGAACACCGGATGACGGTATTCATCCGGCAAAGTCCGGACGGTATCGTCTTTCCTGATTTCGATACGGACAATGCGGTATTGTTGGACGGATTCGACAGCGGCTTCGACAGCGGCTTTCACGGCGGCGGCTTTCGCACCTTTGGCGATTTCCGTCACCTTGTCACGGGCGGCTTCGACAAGGCGTTCAGTCACCGGTTGGCGCAACTGCTCCGCGACATCGGCGGCGGTGACAGACGGCGGCACGGGTTGCGCGGCGGCAACGGGCGCAGGGGTCAGGCCGTAGTAGATGGCAATCAGGGCTTCATCGGACTGAGCCGGAGACTTGCCGACACTCGCGGCATGAAAGCGCAGATTGGCGCGGTCGAGGTCGGACAGGGGCAGGGAATAGGTCGGGGTGGTCATGGTGCATATCTCCAAGTTGAGGGTGTGAAACGGTGGGAAAATGTTTCCCGTGGAACAATTTCCACGGGTCGGTGTTTAGGCTTACTGTTCGACTCCAAGCGTTCCGACTGAGCCGCAACACGGACAAGTCGAATTGCCGTTCAGACGGTTGGCTTGCATGGCAGAGACACGGGCAGTCCAGTCACACTCGCCGCACCAAAGTTTGAGCAGACGAGTGCCTTGTTTCTTGCGCATGTTCGGGTCAATTTTGCCGTGCGGATACGAGCCAAGCGCGGCAACGATGGCATCGATTTTCTCTTGCAGTTCAGCACCGGCAACGGTGGCGGTGAGCGCACCAGTCAAGCCGATGGCACGGGCTATGCGTTTAAACTCGCCCTTGTGTCCACACTGGATACCGGCATAGACATGCACCAGTTCATGGGCAAGGACGGCGACCACATCGGACGGCTTGTCCAGTATCGGGTTGATGAACACCTCAGCCGTGCCGTCTGCTGAGATAGACGGGTCAAAGGCTTGCCCGATGGTGACTTTGCCGGTGCGTGAGCCACGGAAGCCGATAGGGAAACCGCAGGATACACGGTACTTTTTCGACTCCCACTCAGACGGGTCAATTCCGGCGGCGGTGAAAACGCTGTGTTGGAGCATGACAGCGGCGGCTTGCAGATAGGTTTCGCGTTCAGTAAACATAGTTAAATCTCCGTTGTTGGATGGTGGTTGGTTGATGGTTGGTTGGATGGTGGTTGATGGTCATGCGGTGATACGCAATAGCCGCCCTGAACCTGAGCGGCTATAACCTAGCACCGTGTAAACGGTTGGCTGTGTCTGCATGGCGCAGACTGATTGAGGTCGATGGCATTGCGCCCCCTCGTGAATGGGCATTCGCATTGCGCGAATACTTTCCATTCCCTCAGTCATGCGATGGTCTGCTGTATCTGCTCGGTATTGTTTACGCGCCGACCGTTTGCGCGGGGAACATTCGTTTCGCTGAGTGCCAAGCGACCAACATTTCGACTGCGGTGTTCGTTGTTGGTAAGCACATCCTGCACGAGGTCACGAGTCACTGTCAACACCCTCACCACAAAAAAGTTTCGGATGAGCGTTAAGTGACTGATGTGAAAGGAAAAGAAATTTTCGATTAAACGCTTTTCAGCACCGAAAATCGCCCGAAATCCGTCTAAACTGCGCAGAAAATTCGACCCTGTGCGCGACCCTGAAACGACTTTCATCCGACACGAAATCGTGTAAACGCGGAGCAGTAAAAACGCTGAGAACCGCATGGCACAAGGCATACAGCGATACTGTGTAAACGCAACACAGAAACACGAAACGCTGAGAACCGCGCCAGTACTGGCTCTCAGCACTATCACACGATGCAACATAGCACAGCGCATATCACGACATGCCTGAAAGGCGCATAGATACTGGCTCTCAGCACTATCGTGATACAACGCACGATGCAAACACAACGCATTGCGCGGAACATCAACATCGCTGAAACCCAAGCACAGCAAGGTGCGCAACACGATGGCATGCACGACAACAACGCACAACACGCACCACGAATGATCAGTCATACATGGCTGAACCCCGCGATTCATAAGGCTTACAGCACCATCGAAGTGATGCTACAATCAATCAAACATCACGCAATGAGGTGCGAAAATGGCGGGAAAAAAAGACGACTACGGACTCACTCCAAAACAGCTGAAATTCGCTCACAGCGCGGTTTCCGGCGTGTCTTTGGCTGAGGCATATCGACAAGCGTATGACGCTGAAAACATGAGCGAGCGAGCGATTAGAACGGAAGCATGCCGACTTGCGGCGCACCCGAATGTTGCCCGTGCGATGGAGGCGATAAGTGCTGAAATGGTAGGTAAAATGCAGGTTGTAAGCGTATCCGACCGCGATATGCTGATAACCAATCTGCGCCGATGGACTAAGGGCGATGAAGCCCCGACAAGTGGACAGCTCAGAGCGGCTGAGCTACTGGGCAAGGCTTGCGGACTGTACCGCGATATCGTTGAGACTCGCACCGAGAGACCGGCGGCTGAGGTACTGGCTGACATCGAGTCGCGCCTGAACGCACTAGGTGCTGACCCAGTTAAACAGGTTGACGGCGGAGAGGAATCGGGCGCGTGTGTTCACTAGCCGCGTGTGCGCGGTTATTCGTGCGCGTGTGCGTTTATACGGCGCGGGCGCGTGCGGTTATTCGTGCGCGTGGGTGTACGCATACCCCTACCCCCCTGTGCGTGGGCGTGCGTGAGTGTGTATATACATATGATTTCACTCAAACGATTCCACACTTTTGGGTTTATCGTCCCCTAAGTCCTTGATTTTACGCGACATTGTTTTCTGAAAAAATTTTTTGCAAAAAATTTAGCATATTTAAACAAAAACGATTGACAACTACAGAGAAATATGCTAAAATCGGAATCGCAATACGAGATGGGGACGAGAGATAGTGTTTAAATCCATCTGGAAATAAAGAAATTTTGATTTGGATGGGTGGTTAAGAACGAGTCCACATCGATATTGTAGGGTATAAGGTGTTAAAAGGGATTAGAGAAGTGGGTTTTGACTCATCTCTCGGTCCCTTTTTCATTACACGGTGTAATCTACATAGAAGTCTTTGGAAATATGCTGGAAACGGGGCTATTGCGCCCTGCAAAAACGAGGTTTTTAGATGGGATTGACACCAGAGTTGGTGCAGAGGATACGCAGTCTTCCGCCTGAGAAGCAACAAGAGTTTGCTGGGCTTCTTGCGGAGTTTGAGACTGCATCTGGGCGAGAGTTATGTCGCACCAAGTTCATCCCGTTTGTTGAGAAGGTCTGGCCGGGGTTCATCTCAGGTAGACATCACAGAATCATGGCCGAGAAGTTTGAGGCGATTGCCAATGGCTCGCTTAAACGGCTCATTATCTGCATGCCACCCCGGCACACTAAGTCTGAATTCGGTTCGTTCCACCTGCCAGCGTGGTTCTTAGGCCAGTTCCCCGGTAAGAAGGTGATTCAGGCCTCTCACACCGCCGAGTTGGCCGTGGGTTTTGGTCGAAAGGTGCGAAATCTGGTCGATACGGACCAATACAAGGATATTTTCCCCGAACTGGAGCTTCGCAGTGACTCCAAAGCGGCAGGACGCTGGGATACCAGCAACGGCGGAAGCTATTTTGCTATTGGTATCGGCGGTGCCGTGACTGGTAAAGGTGCCGACCTGCTCATCATCGATGACCCGCATGATGAACAGGAGGGCCAGTCCGGCGACCCGGCGGTTTTCGACCATGCCTACGAATGGTACACCTCCGGCCCCCGTCAGCGACTCCAGCCGGGTGGGGCAATTGTCATTATTGCGACCCGCTGGTCCAAACGGGACCTGATTGGTCAAGTCCTCAAGGCATCCAGCATGCGACAGGGCGTGGATGAGTGGGAAGTTATTGAGTTCCCAGCCATCATGCCTTCTGGGAACCCGCTTTGGCCGGAGTTCTGGCCTATCGAGGAGCTGGAGGCCATCAAGGCCGAAATTCCGATTCACAAGTGGGAAGCCCAGTACCAGCAGAATCCGGTGTCCGAGGGCGCGGCTCTGGTTAAACGCGAATGGTGGAAGCTCTGGGAACAAAAAGAGCCTCCCCAGTGTCAATACCTCATTCAGTCATGGGACACCGCGTTCCTGAAAACCCAGCGGGCCGACTACTCCGCATGCACTACATGGGGCGTGTTCTACCACCCGGACGACAACGGGAACATGCAGGCCAACATCATCCTGCTCGATGCCCACCGGGAGAAGATGGAGTTCCCGACCCTGAAGAAACGGGCGCTGGAGATGTACAACTACTGGCAACCCGACAATGTGCTGATTGAGGCCAAAGCCGCAGGCACCCCGCTCATCTTTGAGCTACGGGCAATGGGTATCGCTGTCACCGACTTCACACCGTCACGGGGCAACGATAAAATAGCCCGTGTAAACGCCGTTGCAGATATGTTCAGCAGTGGTAGAATCTGGATACCACAGACGCGGTTTGCCGAGGAAGTGGTTGAAGAGTTTGCATCTTTCCCCTCCGGAGAGCATGATGACTATGTGGACTCCAGCACGCAGGCGCTCATGCGGTTTAGACGGGGCGGCTTCGTGTCTTTGCAGTCCGATGCAATGGATGAACCCATTTACCGCCGCAAAAAGGAGTATTACTGATGAAAGGCAAAACCGCACAATCCGAAGCAAAAGAAATCCCGAAAGACAGCAAACGCATCATCAAGAAAGTTCTTGATGGAAAAGATGTCCGCAAAGCCAAAGGTGGCAAGCTCAACTATGCCAAAGGTGGCAAGATGGGTTGCTATGCCGATGGCGGTGCTGTTGGAACCGCCAAAGGTATGGGAGCCGCAATCAAAGGCGGCAAGTTCCACGAAGCATAAGCACTCAGGAGAAAGTCTGTGCCAGTTGACCGCGCATTAACCCCGACCACCGGGAACACCCAAAGCGGCTTGCCCGTTGATTTTGATATGCCAATCACGGAAAGCGATGACGGCGCGATTACCATTGAACTACCCGATGGTGGTGTGATGATTCAACTCGGCGAAGACCCTGAAAACGAATCCGGCGGGGAAGAGCATGATGCCAACCTCGCCGAATTTTTATCGGACACCGAACTTGGCAAAATCGCCAACGAACTGGTTGCCGATTACAAATCCGACAAGACCTCGCGCAAAGAGTGGGAAGAAACCTATATCCGTGGCCTTGACCTGCTTGGCCTGAAAATTGAAGAGCGTACCCAGCCGTGGGAAGGCGCATGCGGTGTGTTTCACCCGATGCTGGCTGAAGCGGTGGTCCGCTTTCAGGCACAGGCGATTCAAGAGATTTTCCCGGCAAAAGGCCCGGTTGTCACCAAGATTGTCGGTGATGTGACCCGCGACAGGATTAAACAGTCCGAGCGTGTCAAAGAATACCTGAACTTCCTGATTACCGAACGGATGAGCGAATACCGCGCCGAAACCGAGCGCATGCTGTTCTCGCTTCCACTGGCCGGTTCCGCCTTCCGCAAGGTGTACTACGATGAGAGTCTGGGTCGCCCGGCTTCCATCTTCGTGCCTGCCGAAGACTTTGTGGTGTCTTACGGAACAACTGACCTACTGACATGCGAGCGTGCCACGCATGTTATGAAGAAAACCCACAACGAATTGCGAAAACTGCAAGTCAGTGGCTTCTATCGTGATGTCGAGGTGCCGGACTCCGCACCGGACATAGACGACATAAAAAAGACTTACGACAAGCTCAACGGCGAATCCAAGCCGTATGACCTTGATGAGCGTTATACCTTACTTGAAGTGATGGTTGACTACGACCTGCCCGGCTTTGAAGATGAAATTGATGGCGAGACAACCGGTATCGGTCTGCCGTATGTCATCACCATCGACCTGTCCAGCCGCACCGTCCTTTCCATCCGCCGCAACTGGTATGCCGATGACGAACTCAAAAAGCGCCGTCAACACTTCGTCCAATACACCTACCTCCCCGGATTTGGCTTTTACGGTTTTGGCTTGGTGCATATGGTCGGCGGTCTGGCGAAATCGGCCACCTCCATCCTCCGACAACTGGTGGACGCAGGCACCCTTTCCAACCTGCCGGGCGGACTGAAAACCCGCGGTCTGCGCATCAAAGGCGATGACACGCCCATCATGCCGGGCGAATTCCGCGATGTGGATATCCCTTCCGGAACACTGCGCGACAACATCAGCTTCCTGCCGTACAAAGAACCGTCCACCGTCCTGTATCAATTGCTTGGTAACCTGATTGACGAAGGACGCCGGTTTGCCTCGCAGGCTGACATGAAGGTTTCCGACATGAACTCGGAAGCCCCGGTCGGCACCACGCTGGCACTGCTGGAACGCTCGATGAAGGTCATGTCGGCAGTTCAGGCCCGTTTACACGCCTCGATGAAGAAAGAGTTCAAGCTCATCTCCAACATCGTGCGTGATTACGGTCCGGACGAGTACCCGTATGAAACCAAAGGTCAGGACATGACCAAAGAGGATTTCAGCGATAACATCGATGTCATCCCCGTGTCCGACCCGAACGCCGGTACGATGGCGCAACGGATTATGAAATACCAAGCCGCGCTCCAACTGGCGCAGGGCGCTCCGCAGATTTACGACCTCCCGCTCCTGCACCGTCAGATGCTGGATGCGCTGGGTCTGGCCGATGTCGATGAAGTCATCCCGCTCAAAGACACCATGCCGACCGACCCGGTTTCGGAAAACATGAATGTCTTGAACCAGAAGCCGGTCAAGGCGTTTATCTACCAAGACCACGAAGCGCACATCCAGACCCACATGGCTTTCATGCAAGACCCGAAAATCCAGAAGCTGGCGGCGCAAAGCCCGAACGCGCAACTCATGGGGGCGGCATTGCAGGCACACATCGCGGAACATGTGGCCTTCCAGTACCGCAAGGAAATCGAAGAACAGCTCGGTGTTCCACTCCCACCGCCGGACGAACCCCTGCCCGAAGACATCGAATACCGTTTGTCGCAACTGGTTGGCCCTGCCGCCGACCAACTGCTGGGCAAGGACCAAGCCGAAGCACAGGCCGAAAAGAACGCGGCGGAGTCCGAAGACCCCATCCTGCAATTGGAAATCCAGAAGCTGGAACTCAAGAAACAGGAAATGCAGGACAAGAACCAGCGCGAGATGGCGAAACTCAACGCCGACCTCGAAAAAGCCAAGCTCAAGGCCATGACAGACGAAAACCGCATCAAGTCGCAAGAGCGCATGGAAGGCACCCGTTTGGGCGTGGAAATCGCCAAAAGCCGGAGCCAACAGTCGCTCACCGCCGAACAAGTCGCCAATAAAGCCAAAGAAGCTGGCATGCGCTTAGGCATGGATATGCTTGCCAAGCAGGAGGATTTACGCCTCCGGAACAAGCAAATCGACCAGAGCAAGCCGTCTCAAAGTGGTGGAGATAACGAATGACAAATGATACTGTGACCGGTTTTGTACGCAAACAAATCCGCCAAGCCATGAACGACTTGGCTGACCACATTGCCGGTGGCGGGTGCGCCAATATTGAGGAATACCGCTTTTGTTGCGGGAAAATCGAAGGTTTAGCGATTGCCGAGCGAGAAATGCTTGACATTGAGAAAAGATTGCAAGATGATTAAACGCAGTAACGAATTCACTGCATAACGCAGTGCAAACATGACTCCGGCATGCCAACTCTCCGGTGCGAGGATAAAATGTCAGAACAAGACACCAAAACAGCAAGTCAGCTCCCCAAGCCAACAGGTTACAAGATTCTCATCGCACTTCCGGATGTAGAGGAAACAACCACAGGCGGTATCATCAAATCCAGCCAAACCGTTCAAGACGAAGAGGTTGGCAGTATCGTAGGTTTCGTTCTCGAAATGGGTCCGGATGCCTATGCTTCCGAAGCCCGCTTTCCGAGCGGCCCATACTGCAAGATTGGTGACTGGATTGTGATGCGTTCTTACAGCGGAACCCGCTTTAAGGTGCATGGCAAGGAGTTTCGTTTAATCAACGATGATAGCGTGGAGGCAACGGTCGAAGACCCGCGCTCTGTGGTGAAAGTATGACAAGTCCTGAAGACAAATTTTTTGGCGTGATGGCTCCGGTTGAACGCCCCGGTGCAAAACCCGTTGAAACAGAAGACAACGACATCGTGGTCGATATTATCGATGACCTGCCCCGGAAGCCCGAAAAGGCTGGCGGTGCGGCAGAAGAACACGATGAAGATGAGCTGGCCGGTTACAGCGAGAAGGTGCGCAAGCGCATCGGAAAGCTGAAGTGGCAACAGGGTGAAGCCGACCGCCGGGCCGAAGCCGCCGAGCGCATGCGAGAGGAAGCTCTCAGCTACGCCCAGCGTCTGCAAGCTGAGAACCAGCAGTATCAGGGTCTCATCCAGCGCGGCGAAGGCGCACTGGTCCATCAAATTAAAACCCGCGCCCAGCTCCAATTGGACGCCGCAAAATCCAAGTACCGGGAAGCCTATGAACAGGGCGACACCGAAAAAATCATCGCCGCGCAGGAAGAACTCCTGACGGCAACCACCGAATTCCGTGAAGCTGAAAAGCACGAACGCACGCTCCAGTCACGACCCAAACCGCAAGTCACGGCCCAAGCTCCTGCCCAAGCCGCCCAACCACAGCAACCGCAGTACACCCCGCCGGTACCAAGTGAGAAAGCTCTCAAATGGGCCGAGCGCAATTCGTGGTTTGGCCCGAAAGGCAACAAGGACATGACGGCATTGGCCTATGGTGTACACGAACGACTGGTTCGTGATGAAGGTATTACTCCGGATACGGAAGAATACTACAATGCAATTGACGAGGCAGTTCGGACTCGATTCCCCGAACACTTTGAGCAGGAGGCCCCAGTGCGCCAGACCCCTCAACGCCAACCATCCTCGGTCGTGGCACCTTCCAAACGAAGCAGTGCATCCACGCCGCGCAGAATTACGCTGACCTCCACGCAAGTCGCTCTCGCTAAACGACTTGGCCTTACCTCGGAGCAATATGCCAAACAACTCATCAAGGAGAACACTAATGGCTGAAGAGCGCACAGTACGAGTAGAGCGGAAAGATGAATCCCGTCCAACGGATTCGTGGCTTCCGCAGTCCTCGCTTCCGGTTCCGGCTCCCCGTGAGGGCTGGGTACACCGCTGGGTACGAACATCGTCACTTGGTCGCGCCGACAACACCAATGTCTCCCGCATGATGCGTGAGGGTTGGGTTCCGGTCAAAGCCGAAGATTATCCGGAACTCCAAATCCTGTCCGACCACAATTCCCAGTTCAAAGGGAATATCGAAGTGGGTGGACTGCTCCTGTGTAAGGCCCCGGAAGATATGATGAAGTCCCGCCAGCAGTACTACCAGCAACTCTCAGACCGCCAAATCGAGGGCGTTGACCGCTCCTTCCTCCGCGAAGGAGACCCCCGTATGCCGTTGCTCAATCCTGAGCGAAGCACGCGGACAACTTTTGGTCGTAGCTAATCTATGACTAAACACTTCCACTCTCAATAAGAGGTATTCAACATGGCATCTGGTACTGTTGTATCAGTCCCCTATGGACTGAAGCCGATTAACCTTGTCGGTGGTCAGGTCTTTGCGGGTTCCACCCGCATGTACCCGATTCAATATGGTTACGCCACCGACATCTGTTACGGCGATTTCGTTGTCATTTCACGAGGTTCTTGCACCCGCGCTTCCATTGCGGCCACC
>LSRR01000079.1_pt1 | contig 25552 bp, 49 predicted proteins | sample 1162981 | NCBI WGS metagenome assembly LSRR01 (sample SAMN03256433, study PRJNA305521) | marine metagenome | biome: Estuarine; feature: Estuary; material: Brackish water; isolation source: iron chloride precipitation of viral particles from surface water samples | place: USA: Chesapeake Bay ... | reverse complement strand
TCTGACTAAAATCTCCATTAGTTACTTCTTCGTTTCCTATCTGACTAAAGTTACCATTTTGTACTCGGTTAGGTGAGTAGTATGTATTATACATACGAGTAATCTCTGCTTGTGTAAGTTCTCTATCGTAAACTGCAAACTCATCTATCTTGCCCTCAAAACTATTACCACCTACTTGTTGGTCGCTACCAATAGTTAAACTTTCTGTATATGCTATAGCACTACCAGTATTATCTTGAAAATCTTTATCTATTAAAACTGAATCGACATATAACTTACAGTTTGTAATATCTGTATCTAAATAAACTACCCAATGATGCCACTCTCCATCATCTTGTGCAGGAGTATCTACCCACAGTTGATAATAACTATTACCTAAATACAATAATGGTCTATCTGCACTCCAATTAAAATGAAAAGCACCTATATTACTGCTACCATGTCCAAATACACCTGCATTTTGACCTGTTATCCTTGCCTTACACCAAAAAGAATATGTAGTATTTTGTAGTACAGCATCTGCACCATCAGTAACTATCCTATCATCTACTCCATCAAAGTCAATAGAATACTTATTTACAAACTTGTAAATAGGTTTTATTGGAGTTACTACGCTGTGGCCTATACCTAACATTATGCTCCTATATAAGCAATGAAACTTCCTGAGTTAGCTTCTATCTCTGTCCACCTACCATAAATAGTCATGCCGGCAGGAAAAATATTACTAACATCAATTTGAGCACCACCACCACCAGATGATGTAGTTTCAGAACCAACTGATAAATTGTGAGCCGCAGTCTCTGTACCCATATATTCTAGACCAGCTGTTGCATTGTTATCAGCAACTAAACCTCCACTTGAATCAAATGTACAATCTGTTAACATTGTTATTGCAACAAATGCTTTTCCTGTAGGAGGTGTTACAGCCGCTGTAGTATCACAAAATACACTACCTAGCTGTCCAAAACCATAACTTACTTCTGTTGAATTTATTCCCATTATTTTTTTACTTTTTCTAGCGATCGTCCGCCAAAGTAAGCACCGATCACAGTTATTAATACTAATTGTAAAAGATCTACGTACGAGTCTTTTACATTGAAATTTATTTTACCCGCATCTATAAATATAAGTAACATTGTACATACTACTAAAAATATTAATACTAACGGTCTTATATTTTTACTTAGCCACGAGTCTGAGTTCATGTCTAACTTCCATCTTTCAGTCACTTGTTTTTGCATCTCAGCTTCGTAACCTAATATCATATCTTTTATTTGTTTTTCTGCTTGTGCTTTTTCTTCAGCTGATGTGTGTAAATTATCTATTACACCACCAACTTTATTTATTAACTCTCCAGCACCTGCTGAAAACACTTTACTTAATATACTCATATATTTGCTTGTTTTTCCCAAGGAAAGTTGTCTTCACCAGCTTCTTTCCATTGTCCATCAACTTTAATCATGTCTTTACCATTAATAGTTTCTCTTGGGTATGTTACACCATCATATTTTACAAAGTCATCGCCGTAAGATAATTTACCAAGCTTCATGTCTGTAGCATGTCTCATCTCATGTAGTAACACTTGTTTTTCCATTGGGCTATTAGGTGGCACTTTATTACTTATAAATATACTACCATCCATATTAGCTTCACCTAATATACCTTCATCTAATTTTTTTCTTATAACAGGATTACCAGGTATAGAAGCATCATTAGCTTTAAAACTTAACTTTTTTCTTATATTGCCTTGTCTTGCAATAGCTTCTCTTTGTTTACCTAATTTAAATCCCATTATTTTTTCTTTTTACGCACGCAATTAGGCACTGTTTTTCCGCCTTTCTTTTTAGTACCATACGCAACGTAACCTTTCCAACAAGGGTTTTTCATTTTTTTCTTTTTAAACGCACTTTTAAAATCCATCATTTTTTTCTCATTTTAGTGACAGACTTTTTCATCATCTTCATTGTAGATCGTTTTTTACTATCTTTTTTAGGTGGTCTACCTTTTTTTGACCCGTATGTTCCTTTTCCTTGTGGCATAATTTTTATTTTTAATTTATTAGTTATATAGTTACACTTACTTATCGTAATTTAGCATTTCCATCTGCGCCTAGCAGCACATATTCTTTTTTTAGGTGTCTTACTGCAATTTATATTATGCATCTTCATTTGCCCAGCAGATCTAGCACAATATGATTTTTTACGTTTACCACCACCTGGTTGTGGCGCTTTTAAATTACCACCTGTTTCTCTGTTGTAAGCTCTTCTACCCGCAGCTGTCATACCTGCACCTTCTTCAGCTGAAAGAAAATGCCTACCTTTACCTTTTGTAGTTTTTCTTAGTTTATTTAATGGTGAGCCTGTATTTCTACGTCTACCACAACTAGTAACTTTAAAAGGATTACCTTTCTGCTTAAAAGCAGATATAGGTGATGATTCAAACATATTGTTTTGTCTTTCTGACCCTGGCATATTATCTATTTTTATCTTTTATCATATCGTCTATAGCTTTATTATAAACTTTATCTGTATATGATTTGTTATTGTAGAATATGCTTCGCTCTGATGTAGGCATGTCTTCTTCACCTAATAGTATACGATATATTCTATTTATTAATTGTTTACATCTATATGATGTTTTATACACACTATACTTTATAGTAGTACGATTTCTATGTCTCCACACGTCTATCCAACCATCTTGTCTAAGCCTGTCCCACCTTGCTTTATCCCAAGAAAATGTATATACTCCGTCCATGAAATCTTTTCGTGTGAATCTTCCTTCACAATCTAAATAAAATAAAAGTTCTAAGTCTGCGTCTAATATCCCGTAAGTTTTACAAGCCCACTTTCTAGTAAGCCTGTAATACTTAAGGATATTCATTTCACGCAAATCTTGCGCGGTTAATCTCATTCAAGATTAAGCTACAGCGTATGCAATAGTTGTAATTCCAGCATAAAAATCAACACCTACTTCAATTACTCCTGGTTGTAATGGGTTTTGCATAATACCTAACAACTTGTCAGCTATTGCTAACTCATCTCCAGCTCCACAAGTAATTGTGATTGTATCGTCTTCAACAGAATCAGCACCTCTACCAAGCACGTAAACAATTACTGAAGTTGCAGCAGTTTCTACAAACTTAATTCTTCCACTTGGTACGTAGTAAGCTTCATCAGCATCATTTGCACTTCCAGAAGCTTTTCTAAATTTTAAAACTTTGTTCATTGACATTTTTTTATTTTTTATTTGTTAATAATTAGGTTAATTTTCGATTTTAGGTTTAAGATTTAAGGTTTTTGGTTTGTGTCTAATCTATCAATACCACATCCATTGATCGAATTACGTGGTAAAGAGTTTCTTTATACTGAACACCGTGTCCAGCATGTTTGTCATAATAAACGATGTCTTTATCGTTTATCCCTTCTACAAGATTACCAGTTGATATTACTTTAGCCTTTATATACCTATTGTCCGCATCTACGTCTTCAGTTAATATAAGCCCACCAACTTTCTTTGGCCCTTGTTTTATTTTTTCTACGATTATATAATTATTGACTGCTCGCATCTCCTCTCATATTTGAAATTATACAATCAGCGGATATAATAGTAGTTACAACACTTACCGCATTTTTAAGTGCTGACTTAGTAACAAGTACTGGATCTATAATACCTTCTTGTATCATATTGCACTCGTTGTTATCTTTTACGTTTATACCTACACCTTTTATAGGCTCTGTAGCTCTATATATACCAGCATTGTCTAATATAGTGTTATATGGTGCTTTTATTGCATTTAACAATATTTTTTCAGTACTATTATCAGTTGCTAGTTCTTGGGCTGCGTTTAACAGCGCAATACCACCGCCAGGTACAATACCTTCTTTCAAAGCGGCTTTAGTTGCGTAAATTGCATCCTCTACGCGATCTTTCTTTTCTTTTAATTCTACCTTAGATGCTGCGCCTACCTTAACAACCCCTACTTTACCTGACAACATAGCCAAACGATCTTGTATTTTTTTCTTTAAATACCCGTTTTTTTCGCTTTTTATTGCTTTTTTAACATTTTCGATGCGTTCTTGTAAATCTACACCTAAATCTATAGTAGTAATTACAGTATTTTTATCGTTTGTAACTGCTTTTTTAGCTTTTCCAAGGCAATCAACAGTAATTAAATCCATATCATCGCCTAATTCTTCATTTATTACCGTTGCACCGGTTAAAAATGCTAAATCTTGAATAGTATCTTGCTTAGTTGGACCAAAACCTGGTAAATCAATGATATTTACCTTAATATTACCCTTAACCTTATTCATCATAAGGGCTGATTTTAGCTGTTGATCAACCTCTGCTACAATTAACAACTCTTTTTTGTTCTTTATAACATGTTCTAGTATAGTTTGTATCTTACGTATGTTAGGTATTTTACTGCCAACTATTAAAACTAGTGGTTCTTCAAGCACAGCCTCATGTTTTTCAGTGTCTGTAACAAAATGTGGTGATGTTATACCACAATCAAACTGTACACCATCAACAATATCAGCATATGTTTTTTCAGTTTCTGATGTTTCCATAAAAACTACACCATCTTCACCAACTTTTTCGTAAGCTTCTGCTATAATTATACCTAAACTGCGGTCATTATTACAACTTATACTACTTACATCTTCTAACATGCTACCTTCTACGTCTATAGCGGTATCTGTAAGGTATGTATTTACTTTATCTAAAGCAGAGTTTATACCGTTTTTAATATCTCTTATAGAAATATCTTTATACTCTTCTTTATTCACTTCTTTTATTAGTGCTTCAGCAAGGACGGTAGCTGTTGTAGTACCGTCACCTGCTTCTTTCACTGTATTTTGCGCTGCTTGCTTAATAAGCGTAGCACCTAGGTTTTCAACCGGGTCATATAAGACAACAGATTCAGCTACTGTTACTCCGTCTTTTGTAATGACCGGGTTGCCACGTGCATCTTCATAGATCACACATTTCCCAGAAGCGCCAAGGGTTGACTTAACAGCTTGTGCAAGCTTGTCAACTCCTGCTATTATTTTGTCTTTAGCTTGCTGACCAAAGTTTAATTCTTTAATCAACTCACTAGGGTGATTATATTCCATTTAATTAAATTTAATTTGATTTATACTATTTGAATGTTTTAACTACTTTAGGTCCTGCTGCTGCTTCGATCTTCTTTTGGAAATGATCGATGCTACCATCTATTGCGTTCTCAGCACCTTCTATAGTTTCACGCCTAGTAACATCATGCCACGTATTTTCTTCTACATGTTTGCATTCTGTCTGAAAATATCCATTAGGTAATTGGGTAATCCTCCAGTTCTTTTTATCTGCAAGATGAGTCCATTGCTCTATAGTTTTTTCACTTGGTTTTTGGCTGTACGTTGCCGTACTTGTTTTGTAATATAAATAAGTCATTTTTTTTGGTTTTTATTTGGTTAATATTCGACTTGGTTTAGGGTGTCTCCCTATTCGTTTCTCGTGCCTTTACCGAAATTGCCACGATTATTTCTTATTGAAACCCTCTTAACACCACCAGATTTAGTATGATGTAGGTCTGAATCAGATCTTTGACCTAACCTCTGGTTCTCTGCTTTCTTAGCTCTACGAGCAGGGGTTTTTGCAGCAGCAATATCACGCTTTTTCTTAGCTGCAGCAGCTTTCCTACTTAGTTTTTGTTTTGTTAGTGTTAATGGTGATGATTTCATAGTAGATATAATTACATAGTAAAATGAATATTTAAAAAGTGGACAATAGCCCCTTACTAAGACTACTATAACAGGCTTATGTCCACATTTTTGGTATTATAAATATTGGGGTATGGTGTAGCCCCCTCTCCCCCACCGTACCCGCTCTGTACAAAAGTCGTTTCGTCAAACCGGGCCCCACCACGTTTATTTACGTTTACGCAGAATTTTTCACGTTTTTACTACAATTACGTAAAACATTTTACATTTTCACAAACTAATTACGATAATAAATGGATAATATATATGTAAAAAGAAATAAATAATTAATTACACAATGAGAAAAGTCGCGCAATGTATACAAAGTAAAATTAACTAACAAATAATTATACTACTTTTACAATGTAAATACGAACTCAAATGGATAATATAAATGAAAATAAAAGTTAAATTAAAATAAAATAAAATGAATATATTAAAGTCAAAAAGATTTGTAGTAAGAAAATCATTAATCGGTAAAAATCAAGTAATAGAATTTACAAATAAAAAAGGTGATACATATACTTATAATCACGATAAAGTGTGGGAAATTATGAAAGACAAACTAGCAGAAATGCCATGTTGGTTAAAGTACAAAAGTTATACTGCTACTAATAATATTCCACTAGTGTGTAGAAATGTAGAATTAGTATAGTGATATACTACATACTTGTGGCAATAGTAGTCTGTATACTTATAGACACACTAGAATAATGACATTACGGTAACTCACACGAGTCGGTTTGACCAAAATGGTACGCAGTGAGTAGTGGTTCGAGTCCACTCATGTCAACTAAAATTAAACAATATGAGTAAAGTAAGAGATAATTACTTAGCAGAAATAATAGTAATATTAGTAATAACAACAATGTTAATTACAAACTAAATACGAACAAAGTAAGATAATATATACAAATAATAAATATGAAATTAACACACAGTAATTCAAAGAAAAAAATTATACTAAATGGTACAGTTTATATACCTTACGAAGTACACGAGTTGCCAAAGAACTTTGGTTTTCACGATGCAGAACCAGTGGCAGGTGTACGCGAGAAAGAAGCAATAACAGAGTGGTTTAACTATAAAGGATTAACTTATGTCGCAGAGTAAACTACAACTAACAATAGAAAAAGCACACGGTAATATGTGGCGAGTAGAAATGCGTGACCACTACTGTAATTACGCTTGTGTGTACGAGCCAAGTGTAAAACAAGCAATGCAATACGCACTATATTGGTTTGAAAAAGCAGAAGAGCGTGAAGTAAATCAACAAGTGACTAACAAAGCGATTAAAGAAATGATAGCACTTGATCGTGAAGCAGGTATAACTACAAGTATGAGTGACGGATTAGATTAAAATTAAGTAAATATGAAAACAATATATAAAGGCGATAGCAGATACGAGAAAGTATATGAGCAGATGCAACTACTTGGTATTCAAGATGTTAGCACAAAACAACAAGTAAAAAATGGTACAATAGTATGGCGATTACCAATACTATCAAGAGCAAGAGGTAAGTACATTGAGTACGCTGCGTTTGCAAGTGGTTACGTAAGAAATCAAGGTGTTGACTGTCGTAGCAATTGGCAAATCAACAAGTGTGAAATGGGTAAGCGTGAGTATAAATACCCAAATGGCAAAGTATATACATTTGATACAAAAGAGCGTATACTAATACCAATAGAAATCGATAGACTTGAGTATATGATGAAGTATATTATCAAAAACGAGTATATTAAGCGTGCAAATACAGTACAGCAAGGTAATTTTGTACCGAAGTGGCAGTATGATAATTTAAGAGAAACAGTAATAGAACATGGCATTGATAATCAAGTGCCAGATGTAAAAGTAATAATTAATGGACATAGATATAATATAATATGATAAAGAAATATAAAGCACACATAATGGTGGCGACAGGCGCTTCAATACTAATACTAGATTTACTAGGAATAAATGGAGCAATAACGTTCGCTATAGGTATAATATTAATGATTGAAGGAATAAGTAGATTATGAAATTAGAAGATTTTAAAAAGCAAATGAGCGAGATGCTCGGTGATAAATATATTGACGGAAATAAAGTAAATAATTATGAAAAAAAGAAAATTAAACAGCAAAAATCCAAAGTACGTGGACAAAAGCCAGTTAAATGAACGCGAGGTGGCTAGAAAAGAGTTAATATGTGAAGTACCAATGAGAACTATCAAAGGTAAATTAACTAAAAGAAATAACAAAGCTAAAGTAAACGCTATTTGGTTTACAAACTAAATACGATTACTATTGGATAATATATATAAATAAAAATATATGATTTGTAAATGTAATAATATAATACCTTCTGGCAGAGTTAAACTTGGCTTTAGTGTATGTGTACAGTGTTCAAACGTAGAAGCATATGGCTGTGCACCACTAATAAACCACAAAACCGGCAATTCTATTCAGATAATGTCAAGCAGTGACGCTGCTCGTATTGCCAAGTTAACTCGACGCAGAGGTTATGGAACAATGTTGGCTTAACTTTGTTTTCATAGAGGTCAGGGTGGTAAACGTGAGATAACAGACCACAGGCATGTGCTTGAAACTCACAAACGGCAGGATAAAGCAAAAATATCTAAGTACAGTCACAGCTTGCAATAGTAGTGTAGGGCACGTGCTGCGGAGACGATAAATAGAACCACACCTGCCCGGCCGTCTTTTTTACAAACTAAATACGATAATAGAAGGATAATATAATTGAATATGAAAAAATTAACAACAGAAAAACTAATACAGTACATGAAAGATCGTACTGATGAACCATTGAGACATGACGCTGAAAGTCTAGCTGAAGCTTGTAATACAGTTGCAGCAGAACTTAATCACGATAATGCTCTTGATATGCTAAAGTTATTGTGCTTTAACGATAGAATACCATCGCTACATACACATAGCTACAGCTTTAACACTGCTACAGGCAGAGAAATTATATATAAAATACAACAAGAATATTATGAGTACAAAGACTGCTAAATTACCTAAATGGTTTAAAGGCATGTGCTACGATGAAGGTAGCACAGTAAAAAATCCGTTCAGCGGAGAAGAATATGAATTAAATAATGTAGAACTTTCTATGTATGACTTTATAATCGGTAGTCAAATGGTGTTTGAAAGAGCACCACACACTGTTACACCTGGCAAAGTTAGAGACTTTCAAAGAGGTCTTAGCTGGTTCAGAAAAAACAATGCCGAAGCTTATATGGTTTTACTAGATTAAAATAAATAAATATGAATATAACACAAGATGAATTTAATGCTTACGAAGATGTAAGAGAATCAGGCGTAACTAATATGTTTAACGTATCAGTAGTATCAGACTACTCAGGATTAAGCAGAGAAAAAATAATTGAAATAATGTCTAACTACGAAGCACTATGTATTAAGTATGGCTACTAGATCAGTAATAAGATTTGCTAAACGAGAATCAGGAGTATCGTTTAACGAGCACCCAGATACTTGGGATGCACAGTTTTATGCACATTGGGATGGTTACCCATCTAATAGAGGTGTACAAATAGCTGAGTCAATACTTTATGGTAAAAAAATTGAAGGTTGGGAAATAGATTTTATAGATACTAGAAGAGATGACTTAGAATATATATATTATGTGTGGCAAGCACCTATGAAAACAACGTGGATCAGTATATTCCACGGTAATTACGGCGATGGTGAAGACTTTGAATGTATATTTGTAGGTCAACCAAAAAAACTAATAGATAAATACAAAGAGAATACGAATGACGAAGGATAATACGTATAACGATAAATTCCTAGATGAACTAGCTGATAAGTTGTTAGATAAATTGTTAGAAAGATGTTCACAACCTGAATGGCATGTGCGAAGATCAGACAGTTTTGTTAATAACTTATCAGGTATCATTGCCTTCAAAGAAAATGAAGAAGAACGTATGATCGGTGAGTTATCTAAACTAATGACACTCATGGTTATGTACGAAGAAAAAGGTGAAGACGACAAAGCACAATTAATGCAAGAAAAAATAGCAGTATTAAATAAAAAATTAAACAATATATGATGAGAAAGAAACCAATGCTAGCATACCCTGTTAGCGATAAGCCAATAGACTATACTAAACCTACGTTTATACAACCAAAGCTTGACGGCGTTAGATGTCTAATACAAGCTGAAAAACTACCATTTGATATGGGTTATGATGCTGTAGCATACTCACGTACAGGTAAAGTATGGAAAAACATTGACCACATACTAGAGTCTTTACGTCCTTTCTTTCAAAAATACCCAGATGTGATACTCGATGGTGAGTTATATAATCACGATTTTAGAGATGATTTCGAGTCTATCATATCTATGGTCAGAAAAACAAAACCAACAGACGAGGACAGATCTATATCACGTCAGAACGTACAATTTCATTGTTATGATATAGTTGATGAAAAAATAAGATTTGAAGCACGTAACGAATTTATTTTGCAAGAGTTATATGGCAACTATGACTACGTACATATACTACCTTGTATCAAAGTACATAGCCATGACAATGCTATTTATCAACACAAGATAAATCTAAAAGCAGGTTACGAAGGCTCAATACTACGTTCTAATAATGTATACCAATGTAAACGTTCGCATGCACTGCGCAAGTTTAAAGACTTCAGTGACGCCGAAGCAACGATCATTGGTTACTTAGATGGTAAAGGCAAAAGGACTGGCACGCTTGGCAAGTTCATAATGATGGACGATAATGGTGTAGAGTTCGGGTGTCCACCGGGCAAAGGCTATAACTACAAACAATTGGCAACGATGCTAGAAAACATCGGCGACTACATCGGTCAACGTGCTACCTTTACCTTCTTTGAACGTACTAAAGCAGGAAGTTACAGACATCCTTTATTTAAATGTATTAGAGATTATGAATAGTAAAGATATAATAATGTTTGCGCTTGGTGCTATATCAGCATTTATGCTCAGCATGACAATAGCCTGTTATGTAATGGTAACAGCTGATCTACCTGAGCATCATGCTATACACACGCGCGCACTAAACTACACAGACAAAGACTGCTACACTAAAACAGATGTAGAACTTATTGTCTTTGGTAAAGTATTAGATTATGACAAGAAATGAACAACAAATGTATAAGGACATTAGCGACTTAACTAAAGCCCTTACACGACTAGTAAAACTATTAGAAAAGCAAATAAAGCAATGAATATATTTTATTTAGATGAAGATCCAGAAGTTGCAGCGATCGTTCAATATAATAAACATGTAGTGAAAATGATACTCGAGTCAGCCCAGATGCTGTGTACTGCTCATCACGTATACGGTGATAAAGAACAGAAAGAAAACGTCCCATATAAGCAAGCGCATTTAAACCACCCATCTACAATATGGGCTAGGAAATCAAGAGCTACTTATATGTGGTTGTATGAGCATATGCTAGCTCTGGGCCACGAGTACACACATAGGTATGGCAAAGTACACAAATCTATTATTAAATGTAAAGATTTTTTAGCCACACCACCAAGGCACATACAAGGTGAAGAGTTTACACAACCTCCACAAGCTATGCCAGATGAATACAAAGCTGAATGTAGTATTGAAGCATATTGGAATTATTACATAGGTGACAAACACACAATTGCAACTAAAGATGAAATGATATATACCTATGACTAAAGAATTAAAACAACGAATAAAAGAATTTAATAAAATTAAATTCAACGGCAACAACGATAAAAGAATTATTATAGCAACCTTAGGGGTGACAATAGCCCCTAATAGTATTAAGTAACAGGCTAATGTCACACATACCACGAAACCTAGAATACCTAAACAGACGACACATCGTATATAGAAGAGATCCTATAAACGACAGGCCGAGCATGAAGCATAGAGACTATAATTTCTATGAAGACGGTACATACGAGTGTTATCAATTGTTTAGAAGTAAAGCTAAGATCACAACTTACAAGTCATTAAAATGGCACATGTTAGTATTGTGGTATTTAAACCCGCAGCTTGATCCAGATGACTTTACAAGTTTATGTGAATTTATAGTTGATAAGTCAAATGGATTTGTTACATTTGCAGTACCACCACAGTTACTAAAGAAAATAATATACGAAGTAAGCATGATGGAACTTGATGAACCACCTAAAAACAAAATGCGTAAAGTTATATTTAACTGGCATTGTATATTACCAACAGAAGAAAAACTTAAAATTGTAGGTAAGTTAATAGGTAGATCAAAGTCTGTTCATGCTGATGACATATACGAGTGTATGTTAGAAATAAATGATATGGGTGATAAAATTACATTAGATCGTATTGCTAAACTATTAGACTGTTCTAAACGTACAATACAACGTAACATGTGTGAAGAATTAAAAAGAGAAAAAGAATTACTAAATCAACAATTATGAGAAGACTAATTTATGATATGTACTATAACAATGAAATATCAGTTGATATAGCTATTAGATTATTAGACAGATTAGAATTAAAAAGAAAATACTAATGAAATATTACAACGTAGAAAATTATGTAAGATACAAGCTAGACCTTGAACAAACACTCAAGAATATGGAAAGAGATGGTGAGATCGTGTACAGTGATACTGAAGGTACTGTAGACTATATGCAGATGACTAACTCATCAATAATAAAAATGTGGATGCCACTGTGCGAAGCACTAGCACGTAAGTTTGCTACATCACAGCAAGCATCAGGTGTTATGGATATAACCGACCTTATATCTTGCGGTCACTTAGGCTTGTGCAAGGCTGTAGCTAAACTAGACAGGCAAATGCTTGCTGAATCTGAAGACGTAGAAAAAACTATTAAATCGTTTTTATCAAAAAGAATACGAGGTGCAATACGCAGAGAGATAGATAAAAACAGAGGTGATATGAGAATACCAGAGCATAAATACAATGAGATACGTAAGAACTTTGGCAAAGATAAAAAAGCTGTTGCTATGTTTTTTAACTCTGTATTTTTAAGTATTGATGTTCCAGGTGAAAATGATATGATATATGATATACCTGATGAGCAAGAACCATACAACCAAGAGTTACTTAATATGTATTTAATGAGTTTATTACAACAACACTTAACAGATAAAGAATATCAAGTGTTAAGACTAAGTTATGGCCTTGATTGTGACAAGCACTCAGCTACTGAAATTGCAGAGAAAATAGGTATTGAAGGTAGCAGTTCTTATGTCAGAGTTTCACAGTTAAAAAAGCAAGCTGTAGATAAATTAATCGAGAACGTAGATCACTCGCAAGTGCTTGATTATCTGTAAGTTAGTGAGTTAAAAGCGTAAAAAAACGTGTAATTATATATATACAAAACCAATAAACCTATGAGTAAATTAAACCAAAAATTAGCTACTATTCAGACTAAACTGAAAGCTAAAAAATCACAGTATAATAGCTTTGGTAAATACTACTTTCGTAAAGCCGAAGATATACTAGAGGCTATAAAGCCTTTCTTACTAGAGCATGGCGTTACAGTTACTATAAATGAAGAGTTAATAGTAAATGACCCTGTTCCAACAATTAAATCAACAGCAACTATTACAGACGGTGTCGATGCTATACACGCAACGGCAGTAGTCGGCGTAGACTTACAACAAAAAGGTATGCAAACATCACAACAGTTTGGTGCAGCATCATCTTACGGTAAAAAGTATGCGTTAGGTAATTTATTCTTAATTGATGACACAGCTGATAGTGATGCTACAAACGATCACGGTAAAAAAGCTAGTGTTATTGAAAGAGTAACTAAACCTGCTATAACAAAAGAACAAATGGCTAAAGCTGTAGAGTACGTAACAGCAGGTGGTAAAGTAGAGGCTATTGAGTCTAAATATAAACTAACAAATGAACAAAGAAAAAATCTTACAAAGACTTTGTAATGACGAGGACTATTACGGTGAGTTTGGTAACAATACTTGTCAAACTCTCACGTAGGTAAATTATTAAAAGATCCGCTAAGGGCTTTTGAACCAAGCAAGCCATCACCTGCATTTTTAGTTGGTGGGTATTTTCACACGTGTATACTCGAACCAGATAAACTCGAGAAGTTTAAGGTAGTAAAGTCTACAACTAGAAATACTAAAGCTTACAAAGATGTAGCTGGTGGCGAGCTTTGTTTATTACAACATGAGGTTGATACTATTGAGTTGATGAGGGATAAAGTTATGGCTAACGATATTTGCAAAGACCTTATTACACTAGGTAATGTCGAGTACGAAAAACCTATGGTTACTGAGTTATTCGGCAATATGTGGAAGGGAAAAGCAGATATTGTTAACCATGATGAAAAACTAATCATTGACTTAAAAACTACAGGTGATATTGATAAGTTTCAATGGTCAGCTAGTAAATTCAACTACGACTCACAAGCTTATATATATAGTAAGTTGTTTGGCTATGAGTTTTTATTTATTGTAATAGACAAAAACACACATCAACTCGGTATGTTTGACTGCTCACCGCAGTTTTACGAACGAGGTGAAGATAAGGTACGTAAAGCAAGTGAAGCTTATGACTTGTTTTACAAGACCAAGGACTTTGATCCTAAACAGTATTTCATAAGCAAAACCCTTTAAACCTAAATATTATGGCAAGACCAAAAATGAGAATCTGTACAGTAACAGGTATGAACGTAAGTGAAAAACACTTTTACAAAAATCAAAATCATGTGAAAGCTGTAGATAATCTTAGAAGAAACTCAACTGCTACTAAAGATCAATTACAAATGATGTTTCACCAAATAAACAATTATTAAATGGCAAGTATAATAAAAGCAAGTATTAACCTAAACGAAATACCGAAAGACAAGATCTATGTAGGTAAGAAAGGTAAATACTTACCAATTACAATTACACTGAACGATGAAGTAGATCAGTTCGGTAATCAAGGTCCAATAGTTGTAGAACAAACTAAGGAAGAAAGAGATGCTAAAGCACCTAAGACTTACCTTGGTAATGTTAAGGTAGTTTGGACTAATGGTACTAACGTAGATACAGCACCAAGAACTGATGCACCAGCTGCACCAGCTCCTGCTCCTGCTGTTGAAGAAGACCTACCGTTTTAAATGCAGACAACAGAGATCAATGGATTTGTTATTGACACGTTCAATCAACATGGCTTAAAAGAAGGTGCATCACAGGGGATTTGTCCCCTGTGTTCACATAATAGGCAACCTAAAAATCAGAAAGCACAATGTGCTTCATATGATTGGGAACGTGGTCTCGGTACCTGTCACAACTGTGACACTAGTTTTCAACTTCATACTTATCAACGCAAAGGCGCAAGCGAAAAGGTTTATGTTAGACCTACTGAGCCGCCAACTTTAACGAGGTAAGTACGAACGTTGAAACTTGGTTTGGCACAAGAGGTATATCAAAGAAAACTTTACGTGACTTAAAAGTTACTGAAGGTCCTGAGTTTATGCCTCAAACAGGTAGACAGGAAAATACCATACAGTTTAATTATTTTATGGGTGATCAACTCATTAATGTTAAATACAGAGATGGTAGGAAAAATTTCAAGCTTTACAAAGGCGCTGAAAAAGTATTTTACAATATTAATAGTATTGTAGGTTATGATGAGTGTGTTATTGTAGAAGGCGAAATGGATGTGTTAGCATTACACGAAGCTGGTATACAAAATGTAATATCAGTACCTAACGGTGCTACACTGAACAACAACAACTTAGATTATCTTGATAACTGTATTGATTACTTCGATGACAAGACAAGAATAATATTAGCTGTTGATGCTGATGAACCAGGTCAGATGTTAAAGCAAGAGCTTGTACGTAGGCTTGGTGCTGAGGTTTGTTATCTTGTAGACTTTAACGGTGAGAAAGATGCAAACGATTATTTAATTGAACACGGTGCAGAGTTACTGCGCAATGCTATACACAGCGCACGTCCAGTACCGTTAGAAAATGTATCAACTTTAAAAGATGTAGAAGATGAGCTTAGGGACTTTGTTAAAAACGGTTTCAAACCAGGGTTTCAAATCGGTATTAAAAACTTTGATGAGATTTTTTCTACTTATACTGGGCAGTTTATTACTGTCACTGGCATCCCTAGTTCTGGTAAGTCTGACTTTGTTGATCAAATGGTTGTTGGTTACAATAATAACTATGGCTGGAAAACTGCGTATGCTAGCCCAGAAAATCAACCAGTATATTTACACGCGCATAAACTAATGCGTAAGCATTGGCAAGATATGCCACGTGTAGGTGATATTGGCGGTGATAAGTGGCAACAAGTATCTAACCATGTTAATGACAACTATTTCTTTATAGACATGGATAAATATAGTCTTGAGTCTGTATTAAGAAAAGGTGCTGAGCTTGTTAAACGTAAAGGTATTAAATGTTTAGTACTTGATCCATTTAATAAGATTAGAGATACAGAAGCTAAGTCAGATGATGTAAACCGTTACACAATGGATTACTTAGCTAAGATCGAAGCTTTTTGTAAGAAATATGATGTATTAACTTTTATTGTAGCGCATCCTACTAAAATGTATAAAGGTCAAGACGGTAAAATTGAAGAACCAACAATGTATAATATTAAAGGTGGTGGTGAATGGTATGATGCTAGTTACCACGGTTTACTAGTACACAGGGATTACGATGCTAAAACTACAAAGGTTAAAGTGTTAAAGGTTAAGTTTCAAAACCTTGGTGAAAACGGTGCTGAGGCATATTTCACGTGGGAGCCTAGGTCTGGTAGTTTTGTACCTAACGAACCAGTTGTAGAAGATGGTGGTCCAATGCCTTGGGAAGCGTAATGGCTTTCAAACGTTGGAAAAAGTCACCAAGCAAACGACCACCTCGAAAGCTATGGTCTAAAGATGAAATGAAAGTTATTGGCTGGTGCTTACAAAACAAAATTGGTGTAGGCATAAGTCCTGACTGGAATGATGACTTACAAAGATGGCAGATAGAAATAAATATAAATGGCAAAGTACATACAGACCCAAATAGATACAACGGTAATGTATTAGATAAAATGTACGAATACTATAAATACTATTATGATAAACACAATAAATAATAAACAGTTTGAAACAGCAAACGAAGCATATGAATATTTGCATGATGCAATAATTCAGCACGGTACAGATTTTGGAGATACAAAAGCCCTATTTAACGTAGGGTTTTATATTACTAACCCTCTTGCAAATACTATTACAAACAAAGAACGTAAGTGGAACTTAGAATATGCAGAAGCTGAATGGTACTGGTATTTATCTGGTGATCAAAACATAACTAAGCTAGGTAAGATATACGGTAAAATACCACCGATATGGATTAAGATGGCTGATGATATAGGTAATGTTAATTCAAATTACGGTTATCAATGGGAACGTAAGAGACAGTTAAACCAAATGATATTAAAGTTGAAGCTAGACAAAAATACTAGACAAGCTGCAATATCAATATACGATGGTAAAGAACATCACAAATACAAAACAGATACTCCTTGTACTTATGCAGTTCAATTTACAATTGTACGAGGTAAACTAGATATGTGTGTTACGATGCGTTCTAATGACCTCTGGTACGGTTTCTGTAACGATCAGTATTGTTTCTCAAAACTACAACAATATGTTGCTGAAGAGCTTAATATACCAGTTGGTGTGTATTATCATTTTGCACACAATATGCACTTATACAATAATAAAATATGACATACTATTTATACCACATACCAGGTAAAAAAATTGGTGTAACTCGTAACCTTGAAGAGCGAGTTCATAAACAACAAGGCTACCACGAAGGTGAGTATGTAATACTTGCTGAGTCAAAAGACATCACAGAGATTAGCAATCTTGAGATACAAATGCAAAAAGCTTTTGGCTATAAAGTAGATAGACAGCTATATAAAAACCTTAAATGTAATAATAAAGATATGAATATAAACGTAACTGAACAAACCACTACGTTTCCTATGCCATTAAACAAACTAAAAGGCAGGCTAATGGATCACATAGGCATGACGTGGACAACAATAGACGGTGATGTTACCCTCACACCTGAATCTATAAAATGGGTTGTTAAAAATGCAAAGACATCTATGTACAATGATGAACGATGCTATGTGTATAATAAAGCATTTGCTAGATGGTTTGATAATAACGACGCGTACCCAAGAACTGGTGCGTTATCATCAGAAAGAAATGGCCGTAATATTGTAAGAAGTCATTTTGATTTAATTAGAGAGTGGGCTGATGATAGAGGCTTGTATAAACATGGTGATACTAAAACACAAGCATTGAAATTAGTCGAAGAAGTTGGCGAAATATGTAGAGCCATACTGAAAGACAACCACAGCGATGTTGAAGACGGTATCGGCGATGCAGTCGTTGTACTAACGAACTTAGCTGAGCTGCAAGGCACAAGCATAGAGGCTTGTATAGAAGCAGCTTATAATGAGATCAAAGATCGTACAGGTAAAATGGATAACGGAACGTTTAAAAAAGATTAATATGTCTGAAAGAGAAATTATGGATGGAAAACAAGGGATTGTAGCTAGAAAGTCTTATGGCTTTCGCGATCCTGTAGTTAAACATGTAGTTGATAAGTTTGTACACAGATCTGATGTTGGCTATGCAAAGTATGGTAGAACATTAGATGACGAACGTAGAGGTAAACATAAAGACTTATTAGGTTATCTTAATGATATACAAGAAGAACTTATGGATGCAATATTGTATATTCAAACCGCACGCGAAGAGTTAACTGAAAAATGTGCTAACAAAGTTTATTGTACTGCGTTAGATTATGACGATGAAGAAGAGGATTAGAGGTAGAATAAAAAAGAAACGTGGTCCTGTTGTGAGTAAAAAAGTTACTCATGACGGGATCAAGTTCGCTTCCGGTCTTGAAAAGTATATGTATATAGCTTTGAAAAAAGCTAAAATAAAAGCTAAATATGAAGGTGAAACATATATTGTACAAGACGGTTTTGAGTTTAAAACTACTAGTTATGAGCGTCAAAGCAATGGTAAAGGTGAGTTTAAAGACAGAGGTAATAAAAAAATATTGCCAATAAAATACACGCCAGATTTTGTAAGTGATTCATTTATAATTGAATGTAAAGGCCGTGCAAATGAAAGCTTCCCATTGCGTTGGAAAATGTTTAAAAAGTATGTAAAAGTGCATATGCCTCATGTGACTATATATAAACCTCAGAACCAGAAGGAATGCGACAAGGTAATTGAATTAATAACCAAATCAAAAAAGAAATGAAAAAAGTAGATTGGGAATTAAGCCTTGGTACGTACCCTGGTTTTCTAATCGGTGTAAGAACTTACCCGGACCCATACAGAACGAACCACGTATTGTATTTACCTTTCGTGGATATTTGCCTAACGATATATAAATTGAAAAAATAAATGAATAATAATAACAAGATATTATCAGATATTACTGTGCATATGAAATATGCTAAATACATACCTGAGTTAAACAGAAGAGAAACTTGGGAAGAACTTGTAACGCGTAACAAAGAAATGCATCAAAAGAAATATCCTGATTTATATAATGAAATAGAAGAAAATTATAGATATGTATATAAAAAGAAAGTTTTACCGTCTATGCGAAGCCTACAATTCAGTGGCAAACCGATTGAGATTTCGCCCAATAGACTCTACAACTGCTCCTATTTACCTATTGATCATGTTGATAGCTTTAGCGAGTGCATGTTTCTGCTTCTTAGTGGATGTGGCGTAGGCTACTCTGTACAAAAACACCATATAAAGTTATTACCTGAAGTAACAAAGCCGTTTAGCAAAAGAACTAGAAGGTTTGTTATTGGTGATAGTATTGAAGGTTGGTCTGATGCAATTAAAGTCTTAATCAAGTCTTATTTAGGCTCTAAGAGATCATCTAAGGTCAAATTTGATTATTCTGATATTAGACCAAAGGGAGCTAGGCTTGTAACCTCAGGAGGAAAAGCTCCAGGGCCACAGCCATTAAAAGAGTGTTTATTAAAAATTAAAGGAATATTAGATGCAAAAGAAGACGGAACAAAACTCACGACGCTTGAAGTTCACGATATTGTTTGTCATATTGCTGATGCTGTACTTGCAGGCGGTATTAGACGGGCTGCTTTAATATCATTGTTTTCAGCGTATGATGAAGAAATGATTGCTTGCAAGTCAGGTAATTGGTGGGAAATAAACCCACAACGTGGTAGAGCTAATAACTCTGCTGTATTAATAAGACATAAAATAACTAAAGAGTTTTTTATGGATTTATGGAAACGTATAGAGCTATCTGGTTCTGGTGAACCTGGTATATACTTTAACCACGATAAAGACTGGGGTACAAACCCTTGTTGTGAGATAGCACTAAGACCTTTTCAATTTTGTAACCTATGCGAAGTTAATGTATCAAACGTAGTAGATCAAGATGATCTAAATGCTCGTGTAAAAGCCGCTGCGTTTATTGGTACATTACAAGCTGGTTACACAGAGTTTCATTATTTAAGAGAAATATGGCAAGAGACAACAGAGAAAGACGCACTTATCGGTGTGTCCATGACAGGGATCGGGAGTGCCGCTGTGCTCCAAATGGATATGAAGGCCGCTGCAAGTATCGTAAAACGCGAGAACACGAGGGTTTCAAAATTAATAGGTATCAATCGCGCGGCACGTACAACGTGTGTTAAACCTGCAGGTACTACTAGCCTAGTACTAGGTACGTCGTCAGGTATACACGCGTGGCATAATGATTATTATATACGTAGATTACGTGTAGGTAAAAATGAAGCTATATATAAGTACCTATCTAACAATCACCCTGAACTTGTTGAAGATGAATATTTCAGACCACATGACACTGCTGTTATTGAAATACCACAATCAGCACCTGAAGGTTCTATATTAAGAACTGAGTCTGCATTTGATTTGCTTGAACGTGTAAAGAAAGTAGCTACTGAGTGGGTTGCGCCTGGTCATAGATCAGGAAGTAATACACATAATGTATCTGCTACTATAAGTTTAAAGCAAGAAGACTGGGACAAAGCTGGTGAATGGATGTGGGAAAACAGAGACTGTTACAATGGTCTATCTGTACTACCTTATGATGGTGGTACATACACACAAGCTCCGTTTGAAGATATAAAGAAGTCGGAGTTTAATAAGTTGGTTAAATCATTACAAGATGTAAATCTTGAAAACGTAACTGAGTTAACTGACGAAACAGATCTATCTGGCGAGTTAGCCTGTGCCGGTGGATCTTGCGAAATAACAGGCTTATAACTAAAACAATAATTATGAAAAATGTTTTAATGAGTTTTGCAATCGCTGTACTGTGTATAGCAAATGTTAATGCTCAATGCTGTGACAAAAGCACTTGGTACGTAGGTACTGGTGATATTGCTAATACTGCTTGGACTGAGTGGTCAATAGCGCCAACTGTAGGTTATGCGTTAAACGACAAGCTAATGGTTGGGGTAAATGTATCTCAAGCAGATTCGTCTGCTGAAATGGAATTAGATGTACATGCTAGATATTTCTACAATGGATTATTTGGTTATGTATCTGCTCCTAATTTAGATACAGACTTGTTATCAATTGGTGTTGGTAAAATGTTTACTTTTCACAGAGTAGTTTATATTGATCCAAAAGTAGTATATGACACAAACGTTAAGACTACTAACTTAATGTTAGGTTTTGGTCTTAAATTTTAGTATTAACATAAAACAAAACAAATTATGGAAACAGTATTTAATTATTTAAATGGATTTTTTAGTGGTTTAGCTGGAGTATTATTAACAGTATTACCACTTACGATTTTATGGGAAGTGTTAACTGGTGGATTATTATTCAATATGGATGTAATTGCTAACTTAACATCTCTTGTAAATGAGTTTGGAACAGGTGGTTTTGCTGGATTAGTTGTTCTAGTATTAGTTGCTTCGTTCTTTGTTAAAAAGTAAATATCAACTAAAATTAAATTAAATTATGTCTTTTAACAAACTAAATAGTTTGTTTGATGATTTACAAGACACAATAAATGATTGTCAAACAGACGTAAATAAATTTGTAGAGGGTAATAACTCTGCAGGAACGAGAGTCAGAAAGGCGATGCAAGCTGTAAAAGCTTTAGCCCAAGAGGTTAGAGTTGAAGTGCAAGACCAAAAGAACTCACAGTTCTAAAACAACAAAAGGGGGTAACGAAAGTTACTCCCTTTTTTTTATAGTTGTGTCAGTCCGAACACTACTACCATTATAATAAAATATAGTAATGCTACTCCTGGTTCTTTGTTTTTCTTTTCCATAATCTAATGATTACAGAAACTACAAATGCACTAAGCATTTTAATGTTAAGAAATTGTTAAATTTACGACCAAGGTAACGGTTTAGTTTCTTCTACCGGATCTTTTTGTAAATCTATACTTGCTTTTAAATTTGCATCTAATTCTGAAGATGTAGGGTCAGTCATGTTTTCAGTTAACCAACTTTCTACATCCGATTGAGTTAAATCTGCATAAAGTTTAAAATCATTTGGATCAGGTGAGTCTAAGTTTAACGCACCATAAACGTCTGCAAAGTAAGTTGGTTCTTCTTCAGTACCACCTTCCCAAGCTTGTCTACGCCAGTGAACTGTTTTTACTACGTCACTTAATTCAGTACCGTCAACAGTTTCTTTTATTTTACAGTCCATAGAACTGATCACCCATTTGTAATTTATTGCCATTGTTATATTATTTTATATTTGTTTTTATTATTTTTATTCAAAAGATGCGAGAGTACGAGTTACCACTGTACCACCCACATTGATTTTACATTTTATACCTCCATCCGCAGAGTCCATATAGATAACAGATTTACCAGCAGCTGGATCTGCAGGTGTAGATATCTGATTTAACATTAAAACATCATCTAATTCTAAAACACTTTGAACTCTTTGTTTACCAACAATATCTAATTTATAAGCAGCGTTAGGAGTTCCACCTAATGCAGCGTTTCCAGATGTTAAACTTATGTTAAAATTTATTGAATTGCTTCCAGTTAATCCTCCAAAACTTCCAATTTGATTTTCAGTTGAAATATATAAAGAATCTAGATTGTCATTTACTTGTAAATAAGCTAAACTATCAGAACTTTCAAATCTTGCAACTCTATCAGTTGTTGATGAATTTACGTATAATTTACCTCCAGAATTGCTAGTTGTTCCAATAAGCACATTTTGCTGTAAATTGATAGTTGTTTGGCTACCATCTAATGTGATATAAGCGGCGTTGCCACCAGTTCCGTCATCACATCTTAATATAACGTCTTTGTCGTCAGCTTGATTGGTTATATATAGATCGCCGTTGTAATTAGTTACAGTAGAATCAGTGGCGTTATGACTTAACCTTAAATCTTGACCATTTCCAATTTTTAAAGTTACATTGTCTTTTAATAATAATGAATCGTCACTTTCATCCCACTGTAAATATCTACCACTAGTAGCCCCGTAAAACGTAACGTCATATCCAGTATCATCAACTCCGACTTGTAAATTTCCTTGAAGATTTAGTTTAGCACCACTATCAGTTGTTGTTCCAATGAGTACGTTTCCGCTTTGAAATTCTGTATTTCCACTTTTTTTAAATATAACATGAAATGAATCATTATCATAATTATATATTTTAATATCGTCATTTTCATTAGTTTGACCAAAATACCATTCATCAGACCCAGTTGATTTTTGCCAGAAAATTAAAGCATTATTAGAGCCACCAGCATTTCTTAATAATAAGTTTGTATTAGATGTGTTTTTCAATAATAAGTTACCAGCAACTTGCAGTTTTTCACCACTATCAGTTGTTGTTCCTAGCAAAGTATTTCCACCAGTTGTTAATCTTAATCTTGTCGAGCCATTAGTTTTCAAATCTAAATTGTGATTTGAACTTGTGCCAATTACTCCAGCAGCTGATTGTGATTGTATGAATGTTGTTGCTCCACTTGTTCTTGTTACATCAATTTGACCATTTCCAGTATTAACAAAACTTGCTGTTCCAGCAACTTGCAGTTTATTAGAGCCATCATCAGTCGTTGTTCCAATGAGTAAATTTCCATTCGTTGATAACCTCATTTTTTCTGAGCCAATCATTTTGAATGCAAAACCATTTAATCCAGTTGAATATGTTACATCAAACCCAGCAAGTAATTCTGTATCGTCAACAAAATATTTACTTCTTATGTTATTTGTGCCATCATTAACAAATAATTGTAAAGCAACTTCATCACCATTTGTTGTACTAGATATTGTTGTAGCAACATTTGGGTCAGTGACAAAACCTGGACCTGAGTTAGCAACTCCTATTTGTAATATATCTCCATAATCAGTTGTTGTTCCAATGAGTACGTTACCATTTCCAAGAACTCTCATTAAATTAGCTTGACCAGATACTTGAGTTCCTATTGCTACAAAATCAGATGCAGTTGCAGCTTGAATATAAACATCACCATCAGTTCTACTACTTCTAAAAGTACCAGCTAATAAATTTCCACTAAATGTTGCGTTTGGTGCAGTTAAAGAGCCACTTAATGTTGCATTACCATTAACTTGTAATTTACTAGAGCCATCGTCAGTTGTTGTTCCAATGAGTAGGTTTGACCCACTTAATCTCATTCCTTCACCAGATGTTGTTGTAAATGTTATAAATCCAGTTGCTCCAGCAGAACCTAAATTGACAGTTGCATCTCCAGACAATATAGTAGCTCCACCAATTCTATATGCAGTAGCTCTTATATTTCCATTAACGTCTAAAGGATAACTCGGACTGGACGTTCCAATTCCTACGTTATTAGTAAAAGTAGCGCCATGACTAAAATCAAATTTATCGTTTGTAGCATCCCACAGAATAGTGGCATCAGTTGAAGAATTTACAGCATCTTGTATTGTAATACCAGCACCGTCTGCTGTAGATGAAGAATCACCGGTGCTATAATTTAATGTTATGTTTTTATCCTCTATATTTAGATTTGTAGTGTTGATAGTAGTTGTTGTTCCACTTACAGTTAAATCACCTGTAACTAAAGCATCACCAACTACATGTAGCTCTTCAGTTGGACTAGCTGTACCAACACCAACTCGTTGATTAGTATGGTCTACGTATAAAGGCCAAGGCACATCATTTGTTCTACCAATAGCAGCAACCAAAAGCCCTTGGCATATTGTACCATTTGTTTTTATTACAACACCTACGTTTTGTATAAGGTCACCATTAGTTGGTTTTGTTTGTGTTAAGTGTGGTGCAGAACCTCCATTTACATATAAAATGTCCCCTTCAGACAAACCGGTAAAACCAGAGATGTTTGTGTTATACACACCTTGGGTTGTTGCAAAACCATCTTTATTGTTAGTAGTATTGAGTTCAGTTTCAACAATACCTATACAAGGCATTTTAGCGGGATCGCCAGAATCACATACACCAACTGATATTCTTTCGCTACCACCAATTTCTCCCTTTGAATATATTGGCGCACCAGCAGGTATTATAGCTCCTTCGCCGTTTCTAATTTGTATTCTTGACCTTTCGCCTGGATGAGTACTTTTATAAAGTTTACCATCTGGACCGACCATAACAGAAAACTCTTGTTCTGCTTCGGTTAAGTTTGTAAAATATATGTCTGAAGTAAATGTTATACCGCTAGAATTAGAGGTAAAAGGAAATGATAAATTTTTAGTGTTACCACTAGGTTCAGATACAATTATTTTATCATCTGTATTGAATAATGAAGAATCAGGG